>ENA-UERK01000145-UERK01000145.1-human-gut-metagenome-genome-assembly--contig:-NODE-145-length-67579-cov-19.728986_pt1 | contig 67579 bp, 57 predicted proteins | sample MGYA00242957_ERZ507957 | MGnify/ENA primary metagenome ERZ507957 (study PRJEB26167, sample SAMN06115538) | human gut metagenome | host: Homo sapiens | place: China:Heilongjiang | collected 2015-11-06...
TTGACTTTCCATATCTTTGGATTGACTATTACGATCCGCATTAACGGGCGAAACCGCCACTCGGCCAAGTGACGGTTTCAAGAACATTTTCTTGACTTCATAAACTAACCGGGGACAACCGCTTGTCGAGGCGTCCTTGGTTACTTTTATTATACCAGACACTTTTGATTTGTCAAGCGGGCACAAACGGCGTAGATTGACATTTTTCGACTGGTCTGGTAGAATAGTTAAGGTTCTTTTTGAACCCCAAGGGTGCCAAAACAGCGACGGGCGGTTTTCCCCGGAATCCTCTGTAAAGGGGGTGTTCCGATGCCGATCACATTGACTTTCCATATCTTTGGGTTGACTATTACGATCCGCATTAACGGGCGAAACCGCCACTCTGGCAAGTGACGGTTTCGAAACGCTATATGTGTTTTCTTTGACTAGCACTTAACCGGGGACAACTGCTTGTCGAGGCGTCCTTGGTTATTTTTATTATAGCAGGTTCTTGCGGTTTGTCAAGGGCGCGGAAACGGTCGCATGGATTGACATTTTTCGATTTGCCTGGTAAAATATATGCGGTTCTTTTGAACCCCTGAGGCTCCAACACAGCGATAGGCGGTTTTGTCTCACCTCGTTAAAGGAGGTGATAAGATGCCGATTACGATCACATTCCATATCTTTGGATTCACGGTCACCATCCGCATCAAAGGCAGAAACCGCCACTCTGGCAAGTGACGGTTTCCAAGATTTTTTGATTCCGTGATTTAGCCCGGGGCAAAACCGCTTGTCGCGGAGCCTTTGGTATGTTTATTATAGCACACCCGGGGGCTTTGTCAAGCGTATAGATTGACAGATTATGTCGGGTTTGATAGAATAGCAGTGGTTCTTACGAACCCCAAGGCTCCAACACAGCGATAGGCGGTTTTGTTTCACCTCGTAAAGGAGGTGAGAAGATGCCGATTACGATCACATTCCATATCTTTGGATTCACGGTCACCATCCGCATCAAAGGCAGAAACCGCCACTCTGCACAGTGACGGTTTCTTGATCTTTTGATCTAGTTTCCTTCGCAACCCAGAGGCAAAACCGCTTGTCGCGGAGCCTTGGGTTATTTTTATTATAGCAGGTTCTTGCGGTTTGTCAAGTGTGCAGAAAAAGGGGCCCCTTGCGGGGCCCCCTCTTTGCTTTGGGGTTTCAGTGAGGAAATCTCAAATTAGTACGGAATGGTCTTGTCGAGGACGTAGATCACCGCGTACGGAGCATTGCCCATGCTGGAAACCTTGGAGTAGATGATGTAGTCGCCCGCGGCGATGCAGGAAGCATCAGCCTTGACAACAGTGCCGTCAGCCAGAACGTTGTAGATCACAACGTCGGTCAGGCCGATGGTCTGCGTGTAGCCGTTAGCATCCTTGACCTTGATCGCGGTCGCATCGTTGCTGTAGGACTCAACAGCTTCGCCCATCCAGTTGCTTGCGTTCTGGTCGATCATGTAGACCTCAGAGTAGGTCACGCCATTGGCATCGACCTGCGTCTTGAAGGTGTACAGGCCCGGACGCAGCGCTACGCCGTTGGCATCAACGTCAGTCTCGATGGTGCTGTGCTTGACATTGACCGTGACAGGCTCGCCATCGACATAGACGGTGATGAGGTCATAGCCATTTGCCCAGTTGAACGGCGTCCACTTCAGGACCCAACCAGTGACATTGTCAGCCGCGAAGACTGCCTTGCCGATGTAGACGATGTCAGCGAAGCCGTCGCCGTCGTTATCGAGATAGTCAACGTAGGAGGCAGTCAGTGCGGGCAGAGCGGTGTAGCCGGTGTAGGACGTGACAGCGCCGCCAGCGCTCTTGACCACGAACTTGGTGGACTCGGACAGGGAGAGATCGCTGCCGCTGTATACCTTATCGTTGGTCTTCATCATGGCTACGCCATTCAGGGAAGAAACCTTGATGAATGCCAGCTTTGCAGTGTGGACGAAGGAGCCTTCCAGACGGCCGAATGCATGGCCGTAAGTGACGTTATTGGCAACATCAGCTGCGGTGTATGCAGCAGCTGTGGTAGCCGTAGTCGCATCACCGACCCAAGTCAGGGTGTAAACGTCCTTGTCGTTCTTGGTGTAGGAGTACAGCGCGTTGGTCAGCTTCGAATCGTTGTGCGAGGCAACCATGTAAACGAAGTTGTCATACGGATAGCTGTCGTTGCTGTAATTACCAACATTGTCGTAGCCGTCCTTGGCAGAAGCGAAGGAGCCGGCGATCGCAACAGTCGCGCCCTCGATGGCCTTGCCGTCCAGATCGAACATATCGGCCTTTAGCGCGAACTTGCCGTTCTCATGGACGCCGTAGATACGGTCGAGAACCACATAGCTCTTGGCATCGGTGTTCGCAACACGGCCGATGACGTTGCCGTAGGTGTCGAGGTAGAACGTGAAGACCTTGCCATTGTTCGCAATGTTCATGGCTTTATCCTTGCCAAGAACGAAGCGGCAGTTGGTGGGATACTTGGTGCCGTCGATGGAAACAGTTTCCGGATAGTTTGCATCGGAAGCACCGGTCAGAGCGCCGGTCTTGGCCTCAGCAACAGCGACAATACCAACATTGCCGTTGACATAGTCAGAGTTGTCAAGGTTGACAGTCTCGCTCTTCTTCAGGGAGACCTGAACCAGAACCTTGGTGCCGACAGTGTAGTTCATGTCGGTGGTGGTCATAGCCGTAGTCGTTCTCTCAATGTACTGCGGCTCATCATTCACCATTTCCTGCCAGAACTTGAGTTCCGCAGTCTCGCCGGTGGCGTGGCTGTACTTGTTGTTCTTGTTGAGCTTGGTGATCTCGCCGAGGAAGGTGTGGATGGTGGTGATGACCCAGCCGTCTTCGGTCTTGAAGACCTGCGTCAGATCGCCCTGGCCGCCGAAGACCGGAGACTTCCAGCCATATGCAGCTTCCCACCAAGTCTGGCATTCCTTGGCCTTGTCATGCTGAAGCTCCATGTAAATTCTGTCATTGGCAGCAGCATACTTGAAGCCGTCGACTGCGTAGTAGTTCAGAGCGGTGTCGGCATCGGTGAACAGCAGACCGGTCGTGGTAGCGCCGGTGGCAGTGGGATCAACGCCCTTGCGGTAGCCGTTCAGAACAACCGCCTCGGAGGAGGTTTCGGGAACCTTCATGTCGTTCTTCAGGATGTCGCACATGGTAACAGCGGTGGTGTAGCTGTTGACCGGCGCGTCCATGTAGAACTTGCTCCAAGTGCCATAGCTCCACTTGTAGCCCGGACGGCGGAATGCGTCAGTGGTACGGGTGATGCCGACGCCCATCTTGGCGGCGAGCAGAACACCGGTGGACACAACGGACTCGTTGGCGACGAACGCCTTGGTGAGGAAGTTGCCAGCCGCAACCGTGGGATTGTAGCCCTTGATGTTCTGGCCATACTCGACAAGGCTCGTGGTCAGCGCGTTGTAGAGGATCTGAGCAGCTTCGCCGCGCTTGATGTTCTCGATGGCTTTCCAGCCAGTGGGGAGACCAGCAAGCAGGCCAAGCTCGTTGGCGCGGTTCAGGACGTTGATGTCCCAGCCGGTGCCGGTGTAGCCTTCCTTGGCGGTGTCGAAGTTCAGGGTGGTGAGCATCAGCTTCAGCCACTGCACGCCGGTCAGTCTGCGCTCGGGAGCGTAGGTGGTCTTGGTCATGCCGTCAGCCAGACCAGTGATGCGGCAGTAGTTGATGAAGGGCAGAGCCCAGGAGTTGTTGCAGTCAACGAACGGGTTCTGTGCGTTGCTGTACAGGCTGGAGATAGCATCCTGACCCTTGATCTTGCCGTTGGTAGCCGCGTTGTGGACGATCGCCACGATCTTGGCTGCCTGAGCACGGGTGAAGTAGCCATCCGGCTGGAAGTTGTACGTCTCACCATTCTTGAAACCATCAAGAATGTTGAGGTTGGACAGAACGTCAATTGCTTCGGCGTAATCGCTGTCAGCCTTGACATCCGCGTAGTCCTTTGCGCTGGCGACGGCGACGGTGCCCATGATCATGACAACGGCCAGAACCAGCGCGAGAACCTTTTTCAGATTCTTCATTTGAATTTCCTCCTGTTTAAATTTTACACATCGGAGCAAAGCCCCCTGTGTAATTTGTATCTGCATCTTACCGCACCGCCCCCGTTTCGTCAAGCGTTTCGGGGGGTTTGTAATTTAACTGTAACATTGTGCGTAACATAACGAAGCAGGAAATCCATATATGGTAGGTGTAAAGAATGGGAGACACAAGAAGGCGTCCGCTTACCGGGACTGCTGCTCTCCCGCCTCCGTCGACAGCTCGTTGAAGGCCGCCGTGTCGAACGTGACGATCAGATGATACGTCTTTTTTCCGTCCTGCAGCTGCGCTTCGATCTGCCGACGCAGCTGCTCGGCGGTTTGTGCATCCTCCGGCGGGAGCACCATGTCGAAAATGACGTTCACATGATGCTGCCCGGAGACCATGCGGAAATCATGAAGGGACAGGCGCGGGTCAAGCCCGTGCATGATCTGCAGAACGCGCGTGCGCACGGCGGCGACCTCCGGGTCGTCGGTGACGACGGGGTCATAGTGGATGACGAGATCAACGTGCAGCTCCCGCTTTGCCTGCCGTTCGATCTCGTCCAGAATCTCATGGGCAATAAGCGGGTCGATGCGGTAGTCGATCTCGGCGTGGACGCTGGCAAAGCGGCGGCCCGGCCCGTAATCATGCACCATGAGATCGTGGAAGCCGAGAATGTTCACGTGCGAGGTCATAAGATACGCGATGGCGCGCACAAGCGCTTCATCCGGCTTCGCGCCCAGCAGCGGGTCGACGGTGTCCTTCACTACGCCGACGCCCGACCACAGAATAAACAGCGCCACCAGAAGCCCAGCCCAGCCGTCGATCATCAGCCCCGTCAGCCGCCCGATCACGCAGGCAAACAGCACCGCGCCGGTCGCGATCACGTCGCTGCGGCTGTCGGCAGCGGCGGCGATCAGCGCGGCAGAGCTGATCTTCCTGCCGAGCTTCCGGTCAAACAGCGCCATCCAGAGCTTCAGCAGGATCGAGCCTGTCAGCACGGCGGCGGTCAGGATGGAAAACTCCACGGCCTCCGGGTGCAGGATCTTCTGAACCGAGCTTTTGACCAGCTCCACGCCGATCACAAGGATCATCACGGCCACGGCAAGGCCGGACAGGTATTCCATCCGCGCGTGGCCGTAGGGGTGTTTCTCGTCGGCAGGCCGGGCCGCCAGCCGGAAGCCCAGCAGCGTCACGAGAGAGCTTGACGCGTCGGAGAGGTTGTTAACAGCGTCCGCCGTGACGGATACGCTGCCGCAGAGCGTCCCGGCCAGAAGCTTGCCCGCGAACAGCAGCACATTGCAGATGATGCCCACGATCCCGGCAAGATTGCCGTATTTTTCGCGCACGGCGGGGTCGGCGGTATTCTGATAATCCGGAACAAAGCGCCGCAGCAGGAAATTTGTCATAGCGTCCGCCTCTTTCAAAGTGTTTAAGGTTTATTATACCGCGCATTCCGGACGGAAGCAAGCGAAAAAACGCCCTCTTTTTTCCGGGAAGGGGATTGGAAACGCGGCGAAAATATGATATGATTAAAAAAATTGCGATTTTCGCCAGAACATTGAATGAGGAAGCGATCTCTATGGAACAGAACTTAACTTTTGCCGACCTTGGCCTGTCGGAGGAGATTTTGCAGGCGCTGGAGAAGAAGGGCTACGGATACCCGACCCGCATCCAGGCCGAGGCCATCCCGGAATTCATGCAGTGGAAGGACGTCATTGCCAAGGCCCCGACCGGCACGGGCAAGACGTTCGCCTTCGGCATCCCCATGATCGAGCATATCGACGCGGAAAGCGAGGACTTACAGGGTCTGATCCTCGCCCCGACGCGTGAGCTTGCCATCCAGATCTGCGACGAGCTGCGCGGGCTGCTTACCTATTATAAGAATATCCGCGTGGCCGTGGTCTACGGCGGCGCGAAGATCGAGGGGCAGATCAAGCAGCTGAAGAATCATCCGCAGATCGTCGTGGCCACGCCGGGACGGCTGATGGACCACTATAAGCGCCATACGCTCTCGTTTGACAAGGTGCAGACTGTCGTGCTGGACGAGGCCGACCGGATGCTCGACATGGGCTTCTTCGACGACGTGACGAAGATCATCGAGAAGGTCAAGAACCGCCGCAATCTCGGTCTGTTCTCCGCGACCATCTCACAGGAGGTCATGACCGTCTCGTGGATGTACCAGCGCGACGAGGTGGAGATCACCGTCCCCGCCGATACGGACAACCGCCCGGACATCACGCAGTATTCCATCACCTGCCCGCCGCTCGAGAAGATCGAAATGACGAGCAGGCTCATCCGCACGCTCCGGCTGGAGCGCACCATCGTCTTCTGCAACACGAAGGTCATGTGCCAGCGCCTGCGCGACGATCTGGTCCGCATGGGCCTCGACGCCGACTGCATCCACGGCGATATCCCGCAGCAGAAGCGCGAGAAGACCATGCGCACGTTCAAGGACGGCAAGCTCCCCATCCTGATCGCGACGGACGTCGCCTCGCGCGGCATCGACGTCGACGATGTGGACTGCGTCATCAACTACGACGTGCCGGAGGAGAACGAGTATTATATCCACCGCATCGGCCGCACGGGCCGTGCCCGGAAAAAGGGCATCGCCGTGTCCATCCTCGGCACGTTCCCGGAGCAGGCGAAGCTGGCGGAGATCGCGAAATATTCCCACTACGCCATACAGCCCGTGAAATTCGCGGAGGACGGCTCCCTCGTCGAGGAGGAGCCGCCGAAGCCCAAAAAGGCGCCGCCGCGCCGCCGCTTCCGTTGACGGCGGCAGAAACCGGCCTGCTGCTTCTGTGCTGTGCGCTGCCGGAGGCGGAGGACAGGCCGCTGACCATGGCGCAGTTTCAGGAACTTGCCAAGCGGGCGCGCGCCCTCGGCCCCGGCGGAGAAAACCCGCTGCGGGAGCTGACGGCGCGCGATCTGGAACGGCTCGGCTATGCGCCGGAGCAGTGCGGGCGCATCGTGCGGCTGTTGTCGCGCGAAACACAGCTGGAGCGCTATCTGCGCGCGGCAGAGCGGAACGGGATCGTGCCCATCACGCGCTTGTCGCCGCGCTACCCCGCACGCCTGCGGCAGACGCTCGGCCAGCGGTGCCCGGCGGTGCTGTTCGCGAAGGGGGATGAAACGCCGCTTTCCATGCGCTGCATTTCCGTCGTCGGCTCGCGGGAGCTGACGGAGGGCGGACGCGCGTTCGCGGAGGCCGCCGGGCGGCTCATTGCGCGTTCTGGGTACGCACTCTGTTCCGGCGGAGCGATGGGTGCGGACCGCGCGGCGCAGGAGGCCTGTTTGACGGCGGGCGGCTCCGCCGTGGTTTTCCCGGCCGGGCGGCTTCTGGACTGCCCGGCGCAGGCGCACGTTTTATATCTGGCCGAGCAGGGCTATGATCTGCCGTTTTCCGCACAGCGGGCGCTGTCGCGGAACCATTTTATCCACGCCATGGGCGAAAAAACGCTTGTCGCGCAGTGCCGCGCCGGAGCAGGCGGCACGTGGGTCGGGACGACGGAGAATTTAAGGCGCGGCTGGAGCCCGGTGTTTGTAAGCGACGACGGCTCCGAGGGCGCGCAGGCTTTGATCGCGCGCGGTGCAGTCCCGGTGCGGACGCTGTCCGGACTGGATGATCTGCAGCCCGCGCAGCTGCAGTTTTGAGGTTCTATGCGATATTATTACGGACAGCTTTCCCGGCCGCTGCAGAGCGTGTATGACGCGCTTCTGGGCGGCTTTCGCGCGCTTGCGCCCGGCATCCGCATTCCGATGCTGGATGAAAAGCAGCTTGCGGACGTGTATCTGCGGCTGAAGCTCGACGAGCCGCTGCTCTTTTACGTCACCGGCTACCGCTGCCGGTGGATGACCGGCGCGGCGCATATGGAGCTTCTGCCGGAGTATCTGTTTGACAAAGCAAAAATTCGCACGCACCAGCAGGCGGTCAGTGCACGTCTGGCCCGGCTGACGAAGCCGCTCGAAGGGAAGACGGAGGCGGAAAAAGAGCTTGCCGTGCACGATTTCATTCTGGAAAACGTGCGCTACGACAAGCTCAAAAAGCCGTATTCTCATGAAATTCTCGGCCCCATGACGCAGGGCGTCGGCGTGTGCGAGGGCATCGCGAAGACCGTCAAGGCGCTGTGCGACCAGCTCGGCCTGTGGTGCATCGTCGCGCTCAGCGAGGCGGACCCCGCGCGCGGGATCAAATACCGCCACGCGTGGAATGTCGTGCGCGTCAGCGGGCAGTATTACCATCTCGACGCGACGTTTGACAACTCGCTCCAGCGGGGCGAAAAGCGGTACGATTATTATAACCTCGACGACGGCAGGCTCTTCCGCGACCACACCCCGCTCGTCCTGCCCATCCCCGCCTGCACGGATGGGAAACGCTTTTACTATCGAAGCGTCTCGTTCACGAAGCCGGAGGAGCTGGAAAAGCGGCTTGCGCAGGCACTGCGCAAAAAGCAGCCCCTGTTCGTGTTCCACTGGCGCGGCGGCGGCCTGAACCGGGACACCCTGCAGCAGCTGCTGGCACTTGCCGGGCGGCTTGCAGCCGAACGCGGAAAACGCGCGTCCTGCTCGGTCAATTTCCCGCAGGCCGTCATCCAGCTCGAATTCTCCGAAGCCCCGCAGGAAAGCATCACCATCCAGCAGGCAAATGAGGCGGAGGCCCCTGTCAACGAAGCTGATTGAGCGCGCACCGGGCGCGGCCAATGGCCGCGCCCGGTGCGTTTCGTTATACCATCCGGCAGCAGGACTCGCAGTCTTCCTTTTTGGGGAATTTGCTGTGGTCGTACTCGATGTGGTTTTTCTCGTAATAGTCCTGAATGGCGGACTTGACGGCCTCCTCGGCCAGAACGGAGCAGTGCAGCTTGTGCGCGGGCAGACTGCCCAGCGCGTCGACGACCTCCTGATTGGTCAGCGCCAGCGCGTCCTCCAGCGTCCGGCCCTTGATCATCTCCGTCGCGATGGAGCTTGAGGCGATCGCGCTGCCGCAGCCGAACGTCTCAAACTTCACGTCCTCGATTTTGTTGTCCTTGATCTTCAGGTACATCTTCATGATATCGCCGCACTTGGCGTTGCCGACCTCGCCGACGCCGTCCGCGTCTGCGATTTCGCCGACATTGCGCGGGTGCATGAAATGATCCATGACGGTTTCGGTATACAGTGCCATGATAAAGCCCTCCTTACAGCGTAAACTGCCGTTTGCCGCTCATCAGGTCCTTCCAGACCGGCGACATATTCCGCAGATAGTCCACGATCGGCGGAAGCTCGGCAAGGATATAGTCGATTTCCTCTTCGGTGTTGTCCTCGCAGATGGTCAGTCGCAGCGAACCGTGCGCGACCTCGTGCGGCCGTCCGATGGCCAGCAGCACATGGCTGGGGTCGAGCGAGCCGGATGTGCAGGCAGAGCCGGACGACGCGCTGATGCCCTTCGCGTCGAGCAGCAGCAGAAGACTCTCGCCCTCGATGCCCTCAAAGCAGAAGTTCACATTGCCGGGCAGTCTCGGCTCCCGCGCGCCGTTCAGCGCGCAGTGCGGAATTTTGGAAATGCCGTCAATGAGCTTGTCCCGCAGGGCCGTGACCTTCTTTGTGTTCTCGTCCATATTGGCGCAGGCTTCCGTCAGTGCTGCCGCCATGGCCGCGATGCCGGGGACGTTTTCCGTGCCGCCGCGCTTGCCGCGCTCCTGCGCGCCGCCCTCGATGAGATTCGTGAGAATAATGCCGCGCCGCGCGTAGAGCATACCCACGCCCTTCGGGCCGTGGAACTTGTGCGCGGACAGGCTCAGCAGATCGATATGCATCGCGTTCACGTCGATCTTCACGTGGCCCGCCGCCTGCACCGCGTCGGTGTGGAACAGCACACCGCGTTCATGGCAGACCGCGCCGATTGCCTCGATCGGCTGGATGGTGCCGATCTCATTGTTGGCGAACATGATGGTCACGAGGCAGGTATCATCGCGGATGGCCTCCGCGACCTGCTGCGCCGAGACAAGGCCGTCCGCGTGCACGTCCAGAAGTGTTACCTCAAAGCCCTGCTTTTCCAGCCGCTTCAGGGTATGCAGGACGGCGTGATGCTCAAACGTGGTGGAAATGATGTGCTTTTTGCCCTTGCGCGCGCCGAGATAGGCGGCGGAGGTAATGGCCTGATTGTCGGTCTCGCTGCCGCCGGAGGTGAAATAGATCTCGCGCGGCTGGGCGCCGAAGCAGGCGGCCATATCGGCCCGCGCCGTCTCCAGCACCTCCTTGGCCTGCTGGCCGATGGTGTAGAGGCTCGACGGGTTGCCGAAGGTGTTGTTCAGGTGATAGGTCATCGTGTCGATGGCCGTCTGGTGCATTCTGGTGGTCGCTGCGTTGTCCGCATAGACTTGCATCAATATCAGCTCCTTTGCAGGGAATTCTTTCTTATGTCCTGAGCATAACACATATTGCCCATAAAGTCAATAGGTTTATAGGCTGTACGAATTCAGAAAAAATTAAGGCTTTTTTCTGCCCGATTTGGTTGTTTTTCCGGTAAAATTTGTGTATGATGGGTACACTAAACTCCGGAGGTATTTCCATGGCAAACATTCTGGATTATCTGGACTGGCGCGGCGATCTGACGCTTGCCGAGCGCGGGTTCAACGAGGTCGACAATCTGCTGATGGCGGAGCTTTGCTTTCTGGACTTCTCCGGGATCGTTCCGGCGGACTTTTCCACCCCAGTTTTCCTGCCGGATGCCATGCGGCAATACGACGCGGCGCGGCCGCAGGAGACGATGGGCGTGTTGGTGCCGGAGCAAATCCCGGAATTGGGCCACAAAATGGCGGCAAGCCGCCGCTTTTCCGATTTGACGCTCTGCGCCTATGTCAGCCGCACCGACGAGGAAACGCAGACGCAGTTTTCCGCGCTGACGGCGCTTCTGTCAGACAAGACGGCCTATATCGCCTTCCGGGGCACGGACGACACCATCGTCGGCTGGAAGGAGGATTTCAATCTGACCTTTCTGCCGGTCGTCCCGGCGCAGAGGATGGCGGCGGAGTATCTGGCCGCGGCAGCCGCGGCGCTTCCGTCGCACCCGCTTCGCGTGGGCGGACACTCCAAGGGCGGCAATCTCGCGGTCTACAGCGCGGTGTTCTGCGGCGAAGCCGTGCAGAACCAGCTCATGCGCGTGTACAATAACGACGGCCCCGGCTTTCGCACGTCGCTGCTCGGCCTGCCGGAGCACAGGCGCGTCGCGGATAAGATCACGACGATCCTGCCGGAATCGTCCGTCGTCGGAATGCTTCTCGAGCATGAGGAGCGCTATGAGGTCGTGCGCAGCACGCAGAGCGGTCTGTGGCAGCACGACGGCTTCTCGTGGCAGGTGCGCGGGGAGAAATTCGAGCATCTTCCGGATCTCACCGAGGGCGGCAAGCTCGTCGACGAGACGATCCGCACGTTCATCCTCTCCCTGAGCCCGGAGCAGCGCGTGGCCTTTACCGACGCGCTGTTCGACATCCTCACCTGCACCGACGCCGGGACGCTGACCGACCTCAAGGAGGGCGGACTCAAAACGGCGGCGGCCATGCTCAAAAAATACCGGACGCTGGACAAGCCCACGCGCAGTGCGCTGGGCAGCACGCTGCGCCTGTTCATGGCGGCAGGCGCGAAAACGGCGGCCTCCGAGCTCAACCCCGTCAGCCTGCTCCTGCGCCATCTGCCGCTGCAAAAGCTGGCAGACGGTCTGGAGAAGCCGTAACAGCTGAAAGCAGTCCCGCAAAAAACAGCCCCCTGTGCTGAACAGGAGGCTGTTTTTCAAATCGTCCGCAGGACCGCTTCGCGGTCTGCGAGCTGGCCGATGGGGCGGATCGGCTCCGGCACGCCGTCAAACGAGCCGATGTGCTTTTCGAACCAGACCACATCGCGCCAGCGGCCGTTTTTGTAGCCGGTATTGTGATACGTCCCCAGCAGCCCGAAGCCCAGCTTCCGGTGCAGGGCAGCGCTTGCGTCGTTCGGCATGGTCACAACGCCGTAGGCCGTGCGGACGCCCTGCTCCTTGAGCAGGGCCAGCAGCGCCCGGTAGAGCCTTGTGCCGAGGCCCCTTCCCGCCGCGTTTTTTGAAACGTAGACGGAAAGCTCCGCGTTCCAGTCATAGGCGGCACGCTCCTGCGCGCGGTGGGCGTAGGCGTAGGCGAGGATTTTTCCCTCCTCCTCCGCGATCAGCCACGGGTAGACCGCGCCGTAGCTGCGGATGCGTCCGGCAAACTCGTCTTCGGACGGCAGCGCCGTCTCAAACGTGATAGAAGTGTCGATATACTGTGCGTAAATGGCAAGACAGGCGGCTGCGTCGTGCTCGTCTGCAAAGCGAAGGTTCATACTGCCGCCTCCCTTACGGAACTACGATGTCGATCGCGCGGTGCTCGTTGTGGATCTCGACCTCGGTGACGCTGCCGCCGAATTCGCCGTCGACCGTCCAGGAAACCGGCTCGTCGAACTCAAAGCGCAGCGCGCCGGTCTGCGTGGAAATAAACGAATCGTTGTCAAAATCCAGCCGCAGCGCACGCGTCGCGGCCAGATTGAACTCTGCGAGCGTTTTTGTCGCGCGCACGAGGATCATCTCATACAGCCCGTCGTTGAGCGAGATGCCGAGATCCTTCGTGGCCTTGAAGCCACCGACGGAGGTCGTGCTGGTCACAAGGCCGACGAGCACGTCGGCCTCCTCCTTCCGGTCTTCATAATAGACGCGCACGTGCGTGGGCTTCAGACGTCCGAGCGCGCCCGCGCCGTTCATGATATACGCAAGCCGACCCCAGATGCGCTTGTCCTCCTGCGGCGTCTCATACGGCACGTCCGTAAAGATGCCGAAGGCGGCGACATAGGTAAAGTACCGGTCGGGGCCGAACGAGCCGATGTCCAGCGGGTATAATCTGCCCCCCACGATCTCCTGCGCGGCGCGGATGGGGTCCTTGGAAAGGCCCAGCGTGGAGGCCACGTCGTTGACTGTGCCGCCGGGGATGTAGCCCAGCGGGGGCCGCTTTTCATACGGCAGCGCCATGAGGCCGGAGACGGCCTCGTTGAGCGTCCCGTCGCCGCCGGTGCAGACGATCAGGTCATACTGCGTCCCGCGTTCGGCGATCTGCCGCGTGATATCGCGCGGCCCGGTCGTCATGTGTACGGTCGGCTCATAGCCGCCCTTGCAGAAGATCGCCAGCACCTCCATAAGCGAGCTGCGGATCTCGGCGTGGCCCGCGTTCGGGTTGATGAAAAACAGTAAGCGTTTCATGTGCGGACTCCCTCCCGGCAGCTTGTCAGTTCTGCTGCATGATGTCGACGATGGCCGCGTTCTGCTCGGATTCCGTGACCTCGAACTTTGCCGCGACCTCCTGCAGAACGCTCACGGACAGCTCGTTCAGATAGTCCTCCTCTGCGCGGACGTACCAGTACGCGTGTTCGCCCGTGGAGGAGAAGTACATGATGTGATAGCCGTAGCTGGTCTTGACGATGCCGGTGTCGCCGGGCTGACGGGCGGGATCGAAGCACCAGGCGTCAAACTCGTCGACCATCTTGCCGGGATAGATATCCTCGTACAACCCGCCGTTTTCCACGCTGCCGGGATCCTGCGAGTTTTCCGCGGCCATGAACGCGAAGGAATCCTCCGTGTGCTCGCCGTTCTGCCACTCGGTCAGCAGGTCGTTGGCCTTCTTCTCAGCCTCTGCCCATGCTTCGTCGGTGTAGGTGCCGTCGTCATTCTTGCCTTCGGGCTGGATGAGGATGTGACGCACGTTCACCATCTTCACATCGGATTTTTCAATGCCGTTTCCGGCGTAGGAATCGGCGTTGTCGTCATAGTATTTGCTGATATCGTCCTCGGTGTAGGGCTTCTCGTCGACGAGCACCTGCAGATAGGCCGAGGCCGTGATCTGCCGCTCGACAAAGGCGTGGTACGACGTCAGCGTGGCTGCCGGGCCATAGGCCATCTGGAGATATTCGTCCGCGCTGCCGTAGCTGTAGCTTGCGGCGGCTACGGTGATCTGTCCGTCAAGCTCGTCGAGGTAGTCCTGATCCTCCTGGCTCAGCTGGAAGCCTGCAAGCCGGGCCTCCTGCCAGATGGCGGTGACGTTTTCATAGTTCGTGATGGCCACCTGCAGGAAATACTGCTGCCAGGTGCGCGTATCGTCAAACATACACATCTGCTGGTCAAACGGCGTGCTGGTGTCGATAAAATATGAAGCGTAGCTGCCGTAGTTGCTCATGAGCGTATAATACTGCTGCCAGTAGTAATACGGAAGCTCCCGGTTCGTCAGATGGTCGTCGCCGCAGACGGCGATCTCGCGGTTCAGAACGTCCTCGGTCAGTGCGTCCGCTTCCACGGTGTAGCTTATACCGTTGCCTGCGGGCTCGGTTTCCTCGCCGTCCGTCTGTTCGCCGGTCTGGCCGTCCTCTGCGGGGGTCTGATCGTCTGGCTGGGTAGTGTCGGGGGTATCGGCAGGCTCGGAGATCGTCGTGTCGCCGGGCTGCTCTGCATCCGGGCTGACCGTTTTCGGCTTCAGCGTGAGGATCAGCGTGATCGCCGCGGCGATCACAACGGCTGCGCCGCCGATGATCCACGGCAGCGGAGATTTTTTCTTTGCGGGCTGCGCGGCGCTGTCCTGCGCGCCCTGCGTGCGCTCGTCTTCGAGCGGAATGGTATGCGCCTCCTGCGCGGCAGCATCCTCGGTCGGAAGCGTATAAGAGGAATACTCCTCATTGTCCGGCATTCCGGATTGCTCCGGCGCCTGATTGGTCTTATCGTCCATGTGTGTCATTGCCTCCCATATTGTTGGTGTCCCCTAAGCATACCACATGAGCACGCGGTTTGCAATCACGGCAGAGGCGTTCAGTTTTAAACATTTTTTGAATTTCTGCCGGGGTTTTTCTTGACAAGGGGACAATAAATGGGTACACTGTAGCTGATATATGCAATGAAAAGGACAAGTACGGGGTTTTGACGCGCAAAGAGAGCTGCCGGTCGGTGTAAGGCAGCGGCAGAAGCCTCCGAAGATCCCCTTGGAGCAGCCGGGCTGAACCGCAAGTAAGCCCGGACGGGACTTCCCGTTACAGAAGGCGAGTGCCCGCGTTTTGATGCGCGGGAATTCAGGTGGTACCGCGGTAATTTATCGCCCTGAGCCAAGGCTCGGGGCGCTTTGTTTTTGCAGGAGGAATTATGGAATACAAACAGACGCTCAACATGAACAAGTCGGGCTTTCCGATGCGCGGCGGGCTTCCGATGCGCGAGCCGGATATGCTGAAGCACTGGCAGGAACTCGACCTTTACAACGAACTGCTCAAAAAGAACGAGGGCAAGCCCCGCTTTGCCCTGCACGACGGCCCTCCGTTCTCCAACGGCGCGCTGCACATGGGCCACGCGCTCAACAAGTGCATCAAGGACTTTATGATCCGCTCGGCGGCCATGCGCGGGTACTACACCCCGTACATCCCCGGCTGGGACAACCACGGTATGCCCATCGAGTCCGCCATCATCAAGCAGAACAAGCTCAACCACAAGGCCATGCCCATCCCGGAGTTCCGCTCCGCCTGCCATGACTTCGCGCAGCATTATATTGACGTGCAGATGGAGGGCTTCAAGCGCCTCGGCGTCGTGGCCGACTGGGAGCACCCGTATAAGACCATGGCCCCCAGCTTTGAGGCCGAGGAGGTCAAGGTCTTCGGCGCGATGTACAAAAAGGGCTACATCTATAAGGGCCTGAAGCCCGTCTACTGGTGCTACCACGATGAGACGGCGCTGGCTGAGGCCGAGATCGAATATCAGGACGATCCCTGCACCACGGTCTATGTCAAGTTCCCCCTGCACGACGATCAGGGCAAGCTCACGGACGAGGAGAAGAAGAACCTCTCGTTCGTCATCTGGACGACCACGATCTGGACGCTGCCCGGCAACCTCGCCATCGCGCTGAACCCGGTCGAAAGCTATGTCATCGTCCGCAATCACCAGAACGGCGAGCAGTATCTCGTCGCCGAGGCGCTCATGGAGAAGGTCATGAAGGTCGGCGGCGTGGAGGACTATACCGTCGTCTCCCGCCACGAGGGCGCGTTCTTTGAAAATATGCTGGCAGACCATCCGTTCCTGCCGAAGACCTCCCGCCTTGTCCTGGCCGATTACGTCACCATGGACTCCGGCACGGGCTGCGTCCATACCGCCCCGGGCTTCGGCGCGGACGACTATCAGACCTGCCGCCGCTACGGCATGGACATGGTCGTTCCCGTGAACGATCAGGGCCGCCACACCGACTACGCGGGCAAATACGCCGGGATGCTGGTCGAGGAATCGAACCCCGTGATCCTGAAGGATATGCAGGAGAGCGGCGCGCTGTTCGCCTCCGAGCAGATCGTCCACTCCTATCCGCACTGCTGGCGCTGCAAGAAGCCCATCATCTTCCGCGCGACCCCGCAGTGGTTCTGCTCCGTCGATTCGTTCAAGGACGCGGCCTGCGCCGCGTGCGACGACGTGCGGTGGCTGCCCGCATGGGGCATTGACCGCATGAAGGCCATGATCCGCGAACGCGCCGACTGGTGCATCTCCCGCCAGCGCCGCTGGGGCCTGCCGATCCCCGTGTTCTACTGCAAGGACTGCGGCAAGCCCATCTGCACTGACGAAACAATTGCAAAAATTTCGAAGCTCTTCGGCGAATTCGGCTCGAACGTCTGGTTCGAGAAGGAAGCGGACGAGCTGGTTCCCGAAGGCTTCACCTGCCCGCACTGCGGCGGGAAGCACTTTGAGAAGGAAACGGACACGCTCGACGGCTGGTTCGATTCCGGCTCGACGCACTTTGCCTCCATGCAGAAGGATCAGGGCTTCTGGCCCGCGACCGTCTATCTGGAGGGTCTTGACCAGTACCGCGGCTGGTTCCAGTCGAGCCTGCTGACCGCTGTCGGCGCGCTTGGGAAGGGCGCTCCCTTTAAAGAGTGCGTCACCCACGGCTGGACGGTCGACGGCGAGGGCAAGGCCATGCACAAGTCCCTCGGCAACGGCGTTGACCCTGCGGACGTGTTCAAGAAATACGGCGCGGACATCTGCCGCCTGTGGGCAGGCTCGGCTGATTATCACGTCGATGTGCGCTGCTCCGATGAGATCTTCAAGCAGCTGAGCCAGAACTACCTCAAGTTCCGCAATACGGCGAAGTTCTGCCTTGACAATCTGACCGATTTTGATCCCAACCAGCTGACCGCGCCCGCCGGTATGGAAGCGCTCGACCGCTGGGCCATCACGAAGCTGAACGAACTGCTGGTCAAGTGCGAGGCGGCGTATCAGAACTATGAATTCCTGACCGTCTCCCACGCCGTCAACGATTTCTGCGTCGTGACGCTTTCGAGCCTCTATCTTGATATCATCAAGGACCGTCTGTACTGCGACGGCGCGGATTCCGCCGCCCGACGCTCGGCACAGAGCGCGCTGTGGATCATTCTCGATGCCATGACGAAGGTCTTCGCGCCGATTCTTGCGTTCACCTGCGACGAGATCTGGCTCCAGATGCCGCACCGCAACGGAGACGACGGCCGCAACGTGCTGCTGAACCAGATGTCGAAGCCGTATGCGGACTATGCGCTCTCCGATGCCGAAATGGCCGTTTGGGAGACTGCGCTGCGCGTCCGCTCGGACGTCAACGGCGTGCTGGAGACTGCCCGCGCCGACAAGCGCATCGGCAAGAGCCTCGAAGCGCACGTGGCGCTGTTTGCAAACGACGAGGATGCAAAGGCCGCGCTGGACGCAGTCAAGTCCGTCGATCTGCCGGAGATCTTCATCGTCTCCAACGTCAGCACGAACGAGACTGCCCCCGCAGAGGGCGCCGTCGTCGGACAGGGCGTGAACTTCCCCGGCCTGACCATCGCTGTGACCGAGGCGAAGGGAACGAAGTGCCCGCGCTGCTGGATGCACGCCGAAAGCCCCGACGAGCACGGCCTTTGCCCGCGCTGCGCCGCCGTCTGCAAGGCCCTCGGTGTTGTGTTTGAATAAGCCATATGAAAAAACCGCGCCCGCCGCTGTACCAGCGGCGGGCGCACTATGTTTTTAAAGCACTGGCGCTTCGGTCAAATCCGGAACAGCCGTCTTGCGTTTTCTGCGGTTGCGGCAGCGGCAGCTTCTGCGGAAATGCCGCGAAGCGCCGCGATCTTTTTTGCCACGAACGGCACGAGGCTCGGGTCGCTGCGGCAGCCCCTGAACGGCTCCGGGGCCATATAGGGGCAGTCGGTTTCGATGAGGATGCGGTCCAGCGGGATCTTTTCCGCGACCTCGACCGCTTTGCGCGCGTTTTTGAACGTGACCACGCCGGTAAAGCCGATGTACCAGCCGCGCTTTACCAGCTCCTTCGCCATCTCATAGCTGCCGGAAAAGCAGTGGAACACGCCGGTCACGTCCGGGAAATCGCTGACGATGCGCAGTCCGTCCTCATGCGCCTCGCGCTCATGGATCACGACGGGAAGCGACAGCTCCTGCGCAAGCTTCATCTGCATCCGGAACGCCCGCTGCTGCACGTCTCTCGGAGGGTCTTCGTAGTGATAATCCAGACCGATCTCGCCGATGGCCTTCACGCGCGGGTCCTTGCACAGCGCGCGGTATTCCCCGATCCGCGCCTCGTCCACCTGCTCCGCGTCGTCCGGGTGGCTGCCGACGGCGGCCCAGATCCAGTCGTACTGATGGGCCAGCTCGACCGCGTGATGGGACGACGGGCCGTCGAAGCCGATCTCCATCATGCCGGTGACGTCCGCTGCGCGCATTTTTTCCACAATGTTCACAAAGTCCTGTGCAAAACATTCCTCGCCCAGATGGGCGTGAGAATCAAAATACATCGCTTACTCCTTTGACGGCTTATTCTGCTCCAGCCAGATGAGCAGCACCGCGATATCCGCGGGCGATACGCCCGAAATGCGGCTGGCCTGTCCGACGGACAGGGGGCGGATTTCGCTCAGCTTCTGCCGCGCCTCGACGCGCAGGCCCTGAATGGACAGATAATCGATCGACTCCGGCAGGAGCCTGCCCTCCTCGCGGGCAAATTCCTCGACCTGCTTCTGCTGGCGGGCGATGTAGCCTGCGTATTTCATGCGGATCTCAACGGCCTCGCGGATGACGGGCGGCAGGTCGGGCCGCTCCGGATCGAAGGGGGCCAGATCGTCATAATTCAGCTGCGGTCTGCGCACCAGATCGGCAAGCCGCGCCGAGCCTTCGACCGGCGCGGTGTCGTGCGCGCGGAGCATCTCGTTCAGCGCCTCGCTTTCTGCCGCGCCTGTGGCTTCCAGCCGTTTGATCTCCTGCGCGACCATGCGGTATTTTTCCTGCACGGCGGTATCCTGCGCGTCCGAGACGAGGCCGATGCGGCGGCCGATGGGCGTCAATCGCTCGTCGGCGTTGTCCTGCCGGTGCAGGAGCCGGTATTCTGAGCGCGAGGTCATGATGCGGTAGGGCTCGTTCGTGCCCTTCGTGACCAGATCGTCGATGAGCGTGCCGATATAGCCGTCGGAGCGCTTTAAGACCATCGGCTCTTCGCCTTTTATCTTCAGCGCCGCGTTCACGCCCGCGACGAAGCCCTGCACGGCGGCCTCCTCATAGCCGGACGAACCGTTGAACTGGCCCGCGCCGTAAAGGCCGGGGATCTTTTTGCTTTCGAGCGTCGGCAGAAGCTCGGTCGGGTCGATGCAGGCATATTCAATGGCGTAGGCCGGGCGCATCATCTCCGCGTGCTCCAGCCCCCTGATGGTGTGGAGCATTTCGAGCTGCACATCCTCCGGAAGCGAGGAGGAAAGGCCCTGAATGTATAATTCGTCCGTATACAGCCCGCACGGCTCGACAAACAGCTGGTGGCGGGACTTGTCCGGGAAGCGGTCGATCTTCGTCTCGATGGACGGGCAGTAGCGCGGGCCGACGGATTCGATCATGCCGTTAAAGAGCGGCGACCGGTCATGGTTGGCCTTGATGATCTCGTGCGTTTTTTCATTCGTATAGGTCAGATAGCAGACCGCCTTGTTTTCCGGCGGCGTCTCGGTCGAAAACGAGAAGGGAACCGGGTGCTGATCGCCGGGCTGCAGCTCCATCTGCGTCACGTCGATTGAACGGCGGTTCACACGCGGCGGCGTGCCGGTCTTGAACCGGCGCATCCGAAGGCCGAGCGCAGCCAGCTGCTCCGCAAGGCCGATGCCTGCCTGCATCCCGTCCGGGCCGGAGGAATAGGCGCAGTCGCCGGTGATGACGCGTGCGTCCAGATACGTGCCGGAGGCGATGACGCAGGCCTTGACGGAATAGACCGCGCCGAGGCGCGTGACGACAGCGGACACATGGCCGTCCGTCAGGCGAAGCTGCGTGACCATGGCCTGCTTGAGATCAAGATGCTCCTGCCGCTCAAGCGTGCGCTTCATATCCTCCTGATAGCGCCGCCGGTCGGCCTGCGCGCGGAGGGAGTGGACAGCGGGGCCCTTGCCAAGGTTCAGCATCCGGTACTGGATGCACGAGCGGTCGGCGGCCTTTGCCATTTCCCCGCCCAGCGCGTCAAGCTCCCGCACCAGATGGCCCTTTCCCGTGCCGCCGATGGCGGGGTTGCAGGGCATATTGCCGACGGCATCCAGATTGATCGTGAACACGACCGTCTCCAGCCCCATCCGCGCACAGGCTAGTCCTGCCTCAATCCCGGCGTGTCCCGCGCCGATCACGGCGATATCATACCGCCCAGCGTCAAATTCCATAGATATCCCTCCAATACGGGTGCTATTTTATCAGTAAATATACCCGATTGCAAGAAGTGTGGCCGCGTGCGGAAAAAAATTCCGCCGCGACAGCGTTCGGCAGACTTTTCCCTCTGCGGGTGCTATCTTATAGCTACAGCTTATCCAATGCGAGCGCACTTCATATCCCTGGCAGCGGCCCAGGCCGCCGCCAAATCCCACAACCCCATCTTCCCCCGGCCAGAGCTGGCCGGGGGTCTTTTTTGATCGTGCGGTGCTGCCCTTAGCGTCAGTTGACAAGGGCACGCACGCTTGCGGGCCGGACTGGGCCGCCGTCTGCCGCGTTATCGTCCTTGACATACGCCAGTATGTCTGCGTCCTCTGCCTTGCAGACAACGCCCCAGACCAGCCGGCAAGTCCTTCGGAGTTTTTCACGGAGGATAAACGGCGGCTGGCCAGGCAGACGAGGCAGGCGGGCTGTCGCCCGCCAACGAGGATAACGACGCCAGCCGTCGTTTTGCCCCGTGAAAAACCGTGTGTGCCCTTGTCAACTGACGCTACGCATACCCGTACATACCGCGCACGGAGACTTCTCCGGAGGCGACGGCGGCTTTTGTCCCGTCGGGGTAGGTAACGAGAAGGGCCGCCTCTTCGTCGATGCCGTCGGCGTGGGCGTAGGTCACGTCGTCGCCCCGGACGAGCTTGACGTCCTGTCCGATGGTGATGCAGTGGGCGGCAAATTCCCGCAGCCAGGCGTCTTTTTCGGTGAACAGGGCCTGCTCCAGTTCGCAAAGCGACCGGACGAGGGCGGCGGCGAGGCGGGCGCGGTCGGGCTTCTGGCCGGTAAAGGCCTCCAGACTGGCCGACATGGCGCTGACCTCCGGCGGCAGGTCGACGCGGGCGCAGTTGATGCCGATGCCAACGACGGCGTAGTCGACCTCGCGCGATTCGGCCTCGATGCCGATCTCGGTGAGGATGCCGCAGAGCTTTTTCCCGCCGAGCACAAGATCGTTCGTCCATTTGATATCGGGATACACGCCGCTGACCGCGAAGACCGCCCGTGCGGCGGCGACCGCAGCCATGGCCGTGAGGTGCATGAGGGCTTCCGGCTTTGCGTGCGGGCGCAGGATCACGCTGAAATACAGACCGCCCGGCGGGGAAACGAAGGTGCGGCCCCGGCGGCCCTTTCCTGCGGTCTGGCAGCCGGTCAGAACGACGGTGCCGTCCGGCGCACCCTCGGCGGCAAGGCGCTTGCAGGCGTTGTTCGTGGAATCCACGCTGGGCACGGCTGTCACCAGCGTCTGCCACGGATGGCCAGACAGGTGTGCGCGCACAAGGGCCGTATCGAGCCGGTCTGGAACGGATGCGAGCGTATAGCCGCGCTTCGGCGCGGCGTCGATCCCATAGCCCTCCTGCCGCAGCTGGTCGATGGTCTTCCAGACGGCGGCGCGGGTCACGCCGAGGGTCTTGCAGATGCCCTCGCCGGAGACAGGCTCCTGCGCGTTCAACAGCATGGAGAGAACTTCTTCTTTCAACATGATAAATATCCCCTTGATTTTTCGTTCGGTTTCGTGTATTGTAAACCTGTTTCTAAATTTGGTTTACAAAAGGAGAACTTCTTATGCAGCACAGAAAGACATTGATGCTGGTTCTGACGGCACTGTTCGCCGCGCTGACGGCGATCGGCGCATTTTTCAAGATTCCCTTCGCGCTGGCGGCGATCTCGCTGCAATTCCTGTTCACAGCCATGGCCGGCATTCTGCTCGGCGCGGGCTACGGCGCGCTGTCGCAGGCCGTGTATGTGCTGATCGGACTGGTGGGCGTGCCGATCTTCGCGCTGGGCGGCGGATTTTCGTATGTTTTGCAGCCGACGTTCGGGTTCCTGCTGGGGCTGATCCCGTCGGCGTTCGTGATCGGGAAGCTGGCGAAGCGGCCCCTGACCTTCTGGGGGACGGCGCTGGCCATGCTGGCAGGGCTGGCTGTTCTGTATGCTATCGGCGTGCCGTATATGGCGCTGATCGCGAACGCGTATCTGGGTAAGGGGCTGACATTCTGGCAGGTCATCAAGAACGGTATGCTGATCTATCTGCCGGGCGATCTGCTGAAAATTGCGCTGGGAAGCTTTCTATGCGTCGCCATCACGCGGCGGCTGCCGCAGGTCTTCGCCGCGGCCTGATCTCCGCTTTTCCTTTATAGAATCACACTTTTTGTCGCTTGTCAACCTGCTGCATCAGCGGTTCTTGCTAAAAGCGCCCAAATTGATGTATCCCGTTTCGTGCATTTTTCCGAATTGCGCCTTGACAGACACGCGGCAAACCGGTACAATGTAGGGTAGGATTTGTATGGCTGTAATGGGACTTGGGGAAGCTCATTGCGCTTTATGATTCAAGTCGCCGGAGTGCCGGCGTACCCAATACTGAAAACAGGAGGTGTGATTCGCAGTTTATGGAATTTAATACGCTATGCCTCATCCTTAGCATCGCGGCAGTCGTGCTCTGCGCGGTCTTCTTCGCGGCCGGCGTTCTGTACCGCAAAAAGGTTGCGGAAAAGCAGATCGGTTCCGCCGAAGAGGAAGCCCGGCGCATCATCAACGAAGCCATCAAGGGCGGAGAAAGCAAAAAGCGCGAAATGCTGCTCGAAGCGAAGGAAGAGATCCATAAATCACGCAGCGAATACGAACAGGAGGTCAAGGAGCGCCGCGCGGAAGTCTCCAAGCAGGAGCGCCGTCTGCAGCAGAAGGAAGAAGCCCTTGACAAGAAGATCAATCTTCACGAGAAGAAAGAGGACGAGCTGGCCAAGAAGATCGCGGCCATCGACAAGAAGCAGGAAGAGGTCGACTCTCTCAAGCGCAGCCAGATGGAGGTTCTGGAAAAGATCTCCGGCCTGACGCAGGACGAGGCCAAGGCCTACATCCTCAAGGGCGTGGAAGACGACGTGCGCCACGAGACCGCGATGAAGATCAAGGAGATCGAGACGCAGATGAAGGAGGAGGCCGATCAGACGGCCCGCGAGATCATCGCCACCGCCATCCAGCGCTGCGCGGCAGACCATGCCGCCGAAACGACCGTCTCCGTCGTACCGCTGCCCAACGATGAAATGAAGGGCCGCATCATCGGCCGCGAGGGCCGCAACATCCGCACGCTCGAAACCATCACCGGCGTTGACCTCATCATCGACGATACCCCGGAGGCCATCACCGTCTCCTCGTTCGATCCCGTCCGCCGCGAGGTCGCGCGGCTTGCGCTTGAAAAGCTCATCGCCGACGGCCGCATCCATCCGACCCGCATTGAGGACATGGTCGAAAAGGCCCGCCGCGAGGTCGACCACACCATCAAGGTCGAGGGCGAACGCGCCACGTTCGAAACGGGCGTGCACAATCTGCACCCCGAGCTGATCAAGCTCCTGGGCCGCCAGAAATACCGCACGTCCTACGGCCAGAACGTTCTGAACCACTCCATTGAGGTCGCGCACATTGCGGGCCTGATGGCGTCCGAGCTGGGCGTCGACGTGACGCTGGCAAAGCGCGCCGGTCTGCTGCACGACCTCGGCAAATCCGTCGACCACGAGATGGAAGGCAGCCACGTCCAGCTGGGCGTCGAGCTTGCCAGAAAGTACAAGGAGAACCCCGTCGTCATCAACGCCATCGAGGCGCACCATGGCGACGTTGAGCCGCAGACCGTCATCGCCTGTCTCGTGCAGGCAGCCGACGCGATCTCCGCTGCACGCCCCGGTGCACGCCGTGAGAACGTCGAGAACTATATCCGCAGGCTCGAAAAGCTCGAAGAGCTGACGAACTCCTTCCCCGGCGTTGAGAAAGCCTACGCCATTCAGGCCGGCCGCGAGGTCCGCGTAATGGTCAAGCCCGAGGAGGTCACGGAGGACAACATGATCCTTCTGGCCCACGATCTTGCCAAGAAGATCGAGTCCGAACTCGAATACCCCGGCCAGATCAAGGTCAACGTCATCCGCGAAACAAAAGCAGTCGAATACGCAAAATAAAACCAGCAGCGCCCGGGTCATTCCCGGGCGCTGTTTTTATGGTCGACGATACAGGTAAGCAATGCAGGAGCCCATATTAGAAATCAGCGGCTGCCCTTCAGTCTTTTTTTGCTCCTCCAAAAGAAAAGATTGGGAAAAGAAAACAAGCCCCTTGTCATGCGCTTCCGTAGGCATGACAAGGGGCAGTGTTGGTCTATGAAACCTTAAATTTCCGGCTTTCCAGAACCGCCTGCTCGTCGCAGCGGTTGTTTTTTTCGTTTTCCTCGTGGCCCTTGACCCAGTGATAGTGCATCTCATGCTGGCTCACGAGGCCGAGGAGCATTTCCCAGAGGTCGGGGTTCAAGGCGGGCTTTTTATCGGACTTGACCCAGCCCTTTTTCCGCCAGCCCCATGCCCAGCCCTTTTCCAGCGCGTCAATGACATACTTGGAATCGGAATACAGCTCCACGGCGCACGGCTCGCGCAGGGCAAGCAGCGCCTGGATGACGGCGGTCAGCTCCATGCGGTTATTCGTGGTGCGCTCCTCGCCGCCGGAGATCAGCTTCTCGTGTCCGTTGTATTCCAGAATCGCACACCAGCCGCCGGGGCCGGGATTGCCGGAGCAGGCCCCGTCGGTGTAGATGGTCACTGTTTTCATACGAAATCGTTTCCATCAGGTGTGCTGATTTCCGGTTCCGGATTCTGGTTCTCCGCAGGCTCTTCCGGCTCGCGGTCGACGCGGTCGACGGAAATGACGCGGCTGCCGGCTTCAAGGCGCATGAGAATGACGCCCTGCGTGTCGCGGCCGTAGATGTTGATATCCGCCGCCGCCATGCGGATGAGCACACCGCCGTTTTCGATCAGCATGATATCATCCGCATCGTCCACGATCGCCACGCCCGCGATTCTGCCGGTCTTGGCCGTGATGTTATAGCCCTTGAGACCCTTGCCGCCGCGGTTCTGCGGACGGCGCTGGCCGTCCTCGCCGAGGCGCAGATAGGCTTCGATCTCCGTGCGTTTGCCGTAGCCGTATTCCGTGACGGAAAGCAGCTGCTTTGCCTTCGCGGCGATGCCCGCGCCGACCACATAGTCGCCCGCGTCCAGCATCATGCCGCGCACACCGGCCGCGTCGCGGCCCATGACGCGCACGTCGTTTTCGTTGAAGCAGATGACCATGCCGTTCGCGCTTGCAAGCAGGATATCCTGCTTGCCGTCGGTCTTCATGACGGCGATCAATTCATCGCCCTCCGAGAGCGTCAGCGCGCGGATACCGGCCTTGCGCGCGGTATTGAGGCTTGCCAGCTCCAGCCGCTTGACGGTGCCGTTTCTGGTGACGAAGACGAGATAATCCTCGTCGAACTCATGCACGGTGATACCCGCCGTGACCTTCTCGCCCGGCTCAAACGGGAGAATGTTGACCAGATTCGTGCCCTTGGCCGTGCGGCCTGCCTCCGGGATCTGATAGCCCTTGCGGCGGTGCACCTTGCCGAGGTTCGTGAAGAAGAGGATATAATCATGTGTGGAGGCGGTGAACACACCCTCTACGAAGTCCTCCTCCTTCGTCGTCATGCCCGTGACGCCTCTGCCGCCGCGCTTCTGGCTGCGGTAGGTCGAGGCGGGAACGCGCTTGCAGTAGCCCGCGTGGGAGAGCGTGAAGACGCACTGTTCTTCTTCGATCAGGTCTTCAATGTCGATCTCGTCCTCGACGTCCTGGATTTCAGTCAGGCGGTCGTCGCCGTATTTGTCGCGGATGGCAGTCAGCTCGTCCTTCAGGACGCCTTTGAGCATTTCCTCGTTCGACAGCAGCTCGCGGTAATATTCGATGCGCTTTTCAAGCTCTGCGTATTCCGCCTCAAGCTTTTCGCGCTCCAGACCCTGCAGGCGCTTGAGCTGCATGTCCAGCACGACCTGCGCCTGAATTTCGGACAGATTGAACCGCTCCATCAGGCGCTCTTTCGCGTTGTCGTAGCTTTCGCGGATGGTCTTGATGACCTCGTCGATGTTGTCCTCGGCGATCAGCAGGCCCTGCAGCACGTGCTGCCGGTCGAGCGCTTTTTTGAGGTCGTACTGCGTCCGCTTTGTGATGATCTCCTCCTGGAAGGCGAGATATTCATCGAGCATATGGCGCAGGGACAGAATCTTCGGCTGCTGCTGGTTGTTGACCAGCGCAAGCATCGTCACGCCGAACGTCGTCTGCATCTGCGTCTGGGCAAACAGGCGGTTCAGAACGACCTGCGGGTTCGCGTCCTTTTTGAGTTCAATGACGACGCGCATACCGTTGCGGTCCGTCTCGTCGCGGATGTCGGAAATGCCCTCAAGGCGCTTGTCGCGCACCTGCTCGGCCATGTTGGCGATGAGCTGGCGCTTGTTGACCTGATAGGGGAGCTCGGTCACGATGATGCGCTCGCGGTTCTGTCCGAATTCCTCAAACTCCGTCCGGGCGCGGACGGTGATCTTGCCGCGGCCCGTGGCATACGCGGCGCGGATGCCGCTGCGGCCCATGATAATGCCCTTTGTCGGGAAATCCGGACCCTTGATATAGTCCATGAGGTCTGCCAGCTCCGCCTCCGGGTTTTCCAGAATGCAGATGCAGGCGTTGATGACCTCGGTCAGGTTGTGCGGCGGGATATTCGTCGCCATGCCGACGGCGATGCCGGACGAGCCGTTGACCAGCAGATTCGGGAAGCGCGAGGGAAGAACGCGCGGTTCCTTTCTCGATTCGTCAAAGTTCGGGTCCCACAGAACCGTTTCCTTGTCGATATCGCGCAGCATCTCGTTGCAGAGCTTCGACATACGCGCCTCGGTGTAACGATAGGCCGCAGGGGGATCGCCGTCAACGGAACCGAAGTTGCCGTGGCCGTCGACAAGCGGATAGCGCATGGAGAAATCCTGCGCCAGACGGACCATCGCGTCATAGACCGATGCGTCGCCGTGCGGATGATACCGGCCCAGCACGTCGCCGACGCACGTCGCCGACTTCTTGAACGGCTTGTCGGAGGTCAGACCGTCCTCGTACATGGCGTAGAGAATGCGCCGGTGGACGGGCTTCAGACCGTCGCGTACATCGGGCAGCGCACGGCCGACAATGACGGACATCGCGTAGTCGATGTACGAGCTTTTCATCTCATGCACAAGCTCCGACTGCACGATTCGCTGTTCGGGGAACATGATATCCTCGGGCTTGTAGTCTTTTTTATGTGCCATTTATGCTTTCTCCTTTGTAGGGGCGGACGACTCTGTCCGCCCCAGGGAAGTTGCGTGTTCAGAACTGCTTATTTACAAACAGGGCATTTCTTCCGGGCGGACAGAGCCGTCCGTCCCCTGCGATTTCTTCCAGACAGGTCAGATATCCAGATTCACGACGTATTTCGCGTTTTCCTCGATGAACTCCTTGCGCGGCTCGACGGCCTCGCCCATCAGAACGGTGAAGATCTGGTCGGCCTGCACGGCGTCTTCGAGCGTGATGCGGCGGAGCGTGCGCGTAGTGGGGTCCATGGTCGTCTCCCACAGCTCGTGCGGGTTCATTTCGCCAAGGCCCTTATACCGGGCAATATCGATCTTCGCGTTCGGGTTGTCCGCGCGCATTTCGGCGGAGATCTGATCGCGCTCCGGGTCAGAATACGCCACGCGCTGCGTCTTGCCGCGCGAGAGCTTGTAAAGCGGCGGTACAGCGGAATAGACATAGCCGTGCTCGATCAGGGGCCGCATGAAGCGGAAGAAGAATGTGAGTAGAAGCGTGCGGATATGGCTGCCGTCGACGTCGGCATCGGCCATGATGATGACCTTGTGATAGCGCAGCTTGTCGAGGTTGAATTCGTCGCCGATGCCGGCTCCCAGTGCGGTGATGACCGGCTGGAGCTTGTCGTTGCCGTAGACCTTGTCGGCACGGGCCTTTTCTACGTTCAGCATCTTGCCCCAGAGGGGGAGGATGGCCTGGAAGCGGGAATCTCTACCCTGTGTGGCCGAGCCGCCTGCGGAATCGCCCTCGACGATGTAAAGCTCGGTGAGCGTGGGGTCGGTGTCGTTGCAGTCGCGCAGTTTATCCGGCATCTGTCCGGATTCGAGGCCGGTCTTGCGGCGGATGGCCTCGCGGGCCTTCCTGGCGGCCTCGCGTGCGCGGTTGGCCATCATGGCCTTGTCGAGAATCAGCTTGCCGACGGCTGGGTTTTCCTCAAGGAATTCCGTCAGCTGCTGTGTGACGATGTTGCTGACAAGCGTGCGCATGGAGGCGTTGCCGAGCTTGGCCTTTGTCTGGCCCTCGAACTGCGCCTCGGTCAGCTTGACGGAAACGATGGCGGTCAGACCTTCGCGCACATCGTCGCCGGTGACCTTGTCGTCGCCCTTGATATAGCCCTTTTTGACGCCGTAGGCGTTGAGCACGTTTGTCAGCGCCCGCTTAAAGCCCTCCTCGTGCATACCGCCTTCTGGGGTATGGATATCGTTTGCAAACGAGACGATGTTGGAGTTGAACGAGTCGTTATACTGCAGCGCGACCTCCGCCGTGTCGTCTCCCTTGGAGCCGGACATATAGATGACCTGCTCGTGGATCGGCGTTTTGTGGCGGTTGTACCAGCGGACGAATTCGCGGATACCGCCCTCGTAGCACATGGAGTCCATGCGTTCCTTTTCTGGCTTGTCGGCGGATTCGATGCGCTCGTCGCGGATGGTGATGTGCAGACCGGCGTTCAGAAATGCCTGCTCGCGCATACGGGTATGGAGCGTTTCGTAGTCATATTCCAACGTGTCGAACATCTCGGGGTCGGGCTTGAAGGTGACCTTCGTGCCGTGCTTGTCCGTGGTGCCGATGATGCGCATTTCCTGGGTAATATGGCCGCGGGAGAATTTCATCTGATAAATTTTCCCGTCCTTGCTGACCTCGACCTCCAGCCACTCGGAAAGGGCGTTGACGACCGACGCGCCCACGCCGTGCAGACCGCCGGAGACCTTATAGCCCCCGCCGCCGAATTTGCCGCCCGCGTGCAGGACGGTATAGACGACCTCAAGTGCGGGCTTGCCGGTCTGAGCCTGAATATCGACGGGGATGCCGCGGCCGTCATCGGTGACGGTGATGGTATTGCCCTCGTTGATGGTCACAACGACGTGCTTGCAGTATCCGGCCAGCGCCTCGTCGATTGCGTTGTCGACGATCTCATAGACCAGATGGTGCAGACCTGAGCTGCTGGTCGAGCCGATGTACATACCGGGCCGCTTTCTGACGGCCTCCAATCCCTCCAGAACCTGGATTTGACTGGCGTTGTATTCGTGTTCGGCTTCGATGATATCTTTGATTTCTTCTGTCATATTGCTTCTCCTTTAGCAGAGATCGGACTGCGCTGCGCGTCCTGCATCCGTTTGAGCAGGACGGCGGCGTTATATTTTGTCAGAATGACGCGGTTTTCGCCGTATTCGCTGACGACCAGAAAGGATTTCGGCAGCTCGTCCGTCGCTTCCACGACAGCGCCGGCCTTCTGTGCCTCTGCGAGAAATTTCCGCGTCCATTTGGAGCAGCTGGTGTTGTCCAGATCAAACACGCCCACGACGGATTCCGACCGGACGGAAAAATCGCCGCCGATATTCAGGTACATGACGCTTCCTCCCGGATCTGTCCGCCCTCCACAAAAATGCGTTTGCCGATATTCGTGATGCGTTCCGGCTCACAGCAGGTGATGAGCACCTGCCCGGAACGGATCTGATTGAGCACGAAATCCTGCCGCCGCGCGTCCAGCTCGGACAGCACGTCGTCCAGCAGCAGAACCGGCTCCTCGCCGGTGTCGGCGCGGAATAATTCGCGCTCGGCCAGCTTGAGACTGATAGCCGCCGTGCGGGTCTGGCCCTGCGAGCCGTAGGCTTTGACGGAGCGCTCGCCGAGGAGCGTTTCGAAATCATCCTTGTGCGGGCCGGACAGGCACTGGCCGGAATCCAGCTCGGCGCGGTAATGCGCCTGCTGGTGGTCGAGCAGCTGCTGAAAGATGGTCTTTTTATCCGCGAACGGGTCCGTCACGGTCGAGACGGTCTGATAGACGAGGGAAAGCTCCTCCCGGCCGCCGGAAAATTCCGCATGGTACAGCCGTGCCTGTTTGGAAAGCTCCCGCAGGAATTTTGCCCGGTAGGCGATCACGACCGCGCCGACCTGCGCCATGCGGTAGTTGAACTCCGGCAGCGGCTCCAGCAGGGAAGGGGCGTCGTGATAGTCTTTTAAAATTCTTGATTTGCTGTCGTACAGCTTCTGATATTCCGCCAGCGCCTGCGCGTAGCCGGGCCGGAGCTGGCACAGGGCGGTATCGAGAATCTTCCGTCTTCCGGAAGAGCCGCTTTTTAAGATCAGCAGATCGTCCGGACAGAACAGAACGGTCGTCAGCACGCCGGAAAGTCCGGCGGCAGACCGCTGCTTCACGCCGCCGATGTAGAGCTGACGCGGCCTCCTGCCGGAAAACAGCACGGCGCGCAGGCTCTGCTCTCTGCCGCCTGAAAACAGGGTGCAGCTTAAATCTGCAAATTCTGCGCCAAAGCGGATCAGCTCTTGATTGCGGGCGGTGCGGAAGCTTTTGCCGGTGGAGAGATAGAAGACGGACTCCAGAAGATTCGTCTTTCCCTGCGCGTTTTCGCCGACAATCAGATTGACGCCGGGACGAAAGCTGACGCTGGCCGTCTCGTAGCTCCGAAAATCGTAGAGCTGCAGGCTTTGCAGCTTCATGCGTGCTCTTCCGTGACGCGCCAGGTGTTGTGCAGGAATGTAACTTCATCGCCGGGGTGCAGCTTCTTGCCGCGCATCGTGCAGACCTCGCCGTTGACAAGGACTTCACCCTCCTGAATAAAGGTCTTGGCCATGCCGCCGGACTCAATGGCGTTGGCGAATTTCAGAAAATCCTGCAATTTGATAAATTCAGTATGGATGGGAATCTCAATGGGCGCATCCGAAAGCTTTTTTGTGACTCTGACCTTCATCTTATTCCCCCGCTTTCAGCCGGACCGGCAGGACCATATAGCTGTACCGCTCGGACCCGTCGCAAGGATTCATGACGATGGGGCTTAACCCATTGATGAGTTCCAGCGAGCACTCTGCATCCGGGATCGCGCGCAGCGCGTCGAGCAGATACCGGCAGTTGAAGCCGATCTCCATATCCTGTCCGTCGCCCGCGATCTGGCAGACGTCATGTGCTTCGCCGATGGTGGAGACGGAGCGGAAATCCGCCGTATTCTCGCCGAATTTGCAGCGCACCGGACTTTTGAGCTTTTCGGAGATGATCAGACCGACACGTTCGATGGAATCGGTCATTTTCGCGACGTTTACCGCCAGCTTGACCGGCTGGTTCTGCGGCAGGACGCGCCGCCAGTCCAAGAATTCACCCTCCAGCAGACGGCAGACCAGCGTTGCCTCGCCGATGTTGAAGAGGATATGCTTGCTGCCGAGGAAGAACGTGCAGGCTTCGTCCGTATCGCCGAGGATTTTTTCCGCTTCCTTCAGCGCTGCGGCTGGCACGACGAATTTGAGCGTCCGCCCGATCGGTTCCTCCGATTTCCAGCGGCGCAGCGCCAGCCGGTAGCCGTCGACGGCGACGACCGTAATAGAGGAATCCTCGACCTCAAACAGGCAGCCGGTATGGATGGGGCGGGCCTGATTTTCGCTGACGGCAAAGCTGGTGCCGCCGATCATGGCTTTCAGCTCGTTCTGCGGCAGGCTGATCCCCTTGTCGGACTCGACCTCCGGCAGCTCCGGGTAATCTTCGGACGACATGGCCGTGATGGAAAACGAGGAAATGCCGCCGCGGATGGAGACCTTGAACTTTTCGTCGACCGAAATACTGACGGTATCGCCCGGCAGCTTCCGGATGATGTCGAAGAAGAGACGGGAGGGCATAATGCAGGCGCCGGTCTGCTGGATCTCGGCGTCGACGGAGATGGTGATGCCCGTTTCAAGATTATAACCGGAAAGCGTCAGCTTTACGCCGGCCCGGATATAAATTCCTTCGAGCGCCGGAATGGTACTCTTCTGCGCGACGGTACGGGAAGCGACGGAGATGGCGCTCACCAGCGCATTTTTTTCACAGGTAAATTTCATGGAACTTCCTCCGTTTCTTCTTTCAAAAGAAAGAAAGGATATTTTTTAGAAGTACGTAGCAGTAGGGGAATTTTATGTGGAAAAGCTGTTTTCGCCTTGACGTATCAACGCTTTTTTATCCACAGACAGGTGTGCAGAAAAAAGAATGTTATCAACACGCATTTTTGTGAAACCTCTGTTTCACAGCTTTCCACAGAGAATGTGTGTGGATTCCACAGGGGGGTGTGGACAAAATCAGAGCTTGCTGTTGATGTTGGCCGTAATGTCGCGGATGTTGTCGGCGAGCGTTCCGGTGCCTGCGGCAAGCTGCTGCTCGACCTTTTTGAGCGAGTGGATGACGGTCGAATGGTCGCGGCCGAATTCTTTGCCGATGTCTGGAAGACTCAGATTCGTGAGCTTTCGCACCAGATACATCGCGACCTGCCGCGCCTCGGCAGTGTTTTTATTCTTGAGCGTGCCGCGGATGACGGATTCCTCGATGTTATAGAACCGGGAGACTTCGCCGATGATGAGGTTCGGCGTGGGCAGATTTTCGGCCTTTTCCTTGTTGTACATATCCTTGATGGCGCGGGACACGTTCGGGACGGTCAGCTCCATGTTGTCAAGGTCATGATAGGCGCGGATCTTTTTGACCGTGCCCTCCAGCAGACGCACGTTGGAGGTCACGTTTTCGGCGATGAACGTACACACGTCGTTCGGCAGATCGAAGCCGAGCGAGACGGATTTGTTCTTGATGATCGCCATGCGCGTCTCGAAATCAGGCGGCTGGATGTCCGCAATCAGGCCCCATTCGAACCGGGTTTTCAGACGGTCCTCCAGACGCAGCATCTCATTGGGAGGCCGGTCAGCGGTCAGGACAATCTGGTGGTGGTTCTCGTAGAGGTTATTGAAGGTATGGAAAAATTCCTCCTGCGTCGATTCCTTGCCGGCGATAAACTGGATATCGTCGACGAGGAACAGGTCGGCATTGCGGTATTTATAGCGGAACTCATTGTTCCGGCCCTCCTGCAGGGCGGCAATCAGCTCGTTTGTAAACTGATCGCCCTTGATATAGACGATATTATAGCTGGGGTGGTTCTTATGCACGACGCTGGCGATGGCGTAAAGCAGGTGCGTTTTTCCAAGGCCGGACGGGCCGTAAATAAAAAGGGGATTATACGTTTCCGCCGGGTTATTGGCGACGGAAACGGCGGCGGCGTGCGCGAAGCGGTTCGAGGAGCCGACGACAAAGTTGTCGAAGGTGAACTGCGGGTTAAACTCGATGAACTCCGGCTTCTGCGATTTGCCGCGATAGGCCTCGATTTCCGTATCGTCGAGCACGACGACGTCGACGTTCAGCTGGAAGATCTCCTGCATGGCTTCCTTGATATAGCCGACGCAGCGGCGGAGAATGATATCCTTGCGGAAGGAGGAGGGGGAGTAGAGCACGAGCTTTTCATCCGTCAGCTCGAGAATCTCAGTGTCGTCAAACCAGGTCGACACGACCTGCGGGGTCAGGCGGGACTCCATATGCCCCAGAACCTTGGCCCAGACGTAAGCGGAAGAATACATGGCGCAGCTCCTTTCTGTATTTGCCGCGCGGGCAGAAAAAACACAAAATTATACACACTAATCATAGCACAGCTGTGGACAATTTTCAAGGGGAGATGGGGAAGACTCTTTAATATAATAAGAATATAAAAAAATCTCCCCTTCGGGAAGGAAGATTTTCTGCATATTGGATGGGTGGTTATGCCTCCGGCGGCCCCTTCTTTTCCGCCTTGCCGGAAAAGAAGGGGGAGAAAAGGGGCGCTTGGTTACGGTTGGTGCGTACTGCGGGTGCGATTCAGGCAAGTCCTGATTTTTAGTCGCTGCGAACACGCAAACTCACCCTACGTGCGCTATGGTACGCGCCGCCTGTTACGGTACACCAAGATTGATAGCAGTTGCCTTTGAATGGCTGCGGTGAAAACGCTTTGTGTTCGAAACTTGCCGGGCAGTAATGACGCGGCGCACCGCAAAAAGGCCCGCTGTCCGGGTGCGTTGGGAGTTTTCAGATACACCCTAGGCCTCTGTATGGGCGGACGACTCTGTCCGCCCACAGAAAGCAGTGTTTTTCGGGAATCTACGGCGGATTCGCAATTTCCCAGAGGGCCGATGTGGGCATCGGCCCCTACAATGGTGCGCGCGTTCAGAACACCACCCGGATCAGAATCATATACACGATCGTACCGCCTGCGATGGACAAGAGCATGCTGACGGCGACGAATTCCAGACTGCCGCCATAGATCACGGCGCTCATGTCCATCGGATACCAGAAGGCAAAGCCGGATGTGCTCATCTGAATGCCGTAGGCCATCGCGAGAAACCAGAAGCCTGCGAAGATCGGCACGGTATAGGGAAACGCCGCGCGCAGCGCGGCGAGCTTGCTGTTTCTCATGACGTTGAATGCTTACTCCAATTCGTTGATCTTGTTTTGCAGGGATTCATAGAACCGGCCCAGATGCACGCCGTCGACAAGCCGGTGGTTGACCTCAATGGAAAGGCCCAGCGTTTCGCGGCCGTTTTCCTGCCGGATGTATTTGCCCCAGGTGATGCGGGGAATGGCGTCGTCCTGGTCAATCTGCCGCTCATTCGTACAGCAGGTAAGATCGAACCACGGAAGACACGAGATATAGATCAGATCATCCGTTTCAGAGGACGGCTCCAAAAACGAGGTCTGCGCTTCGCTCCGCTCCTTCGCGGCGCGGCAGAAGTCCGCCAGCGTACCTTCACACGGACACGTGATGATCTGGAACTGCTCGCTGCCCTTTTTCAGCTCTGTAAAGCTCGGGGTGCGTTTGTCCAGCAGAAAAACGCTGTCGTCGCGGATGGTATAGCGCAGGTTCTCGACCTCGTTGACCGCCTGCGTGACGAGATACGTCATGGCGTAATAAAAGGACAGGCTGTGAGCTTTGACATACGCATGCAGCTGCGTCACGTCCACGCGGAAGCAGACGCTGTAGAACGGCTGATCGAGCACGGAGAAGAAGGAAAAAATATCCTTTCGCGGCCAGCTGGGCAGATCGATTTTCTGACAGGAAGCAGACATAAGGAACCCTCCCGATTTGGATGGAATTAGTCTATCAGATTTATAGGCAAATGAAAAGGCCTGAAAATACACAAAAAACGGACGCAGTCACCGCGTCCGTTTGGAATATTATTTGTTTTTCAGCAGATCACGGATCTCCGTCAGGAGCTGCTCTTCCTTTGTGGGTTCCGGTTCCTTCTCAGGCTCCGGCTCGGCGGGCTTTTCCAGCTTCGCCTTTGCCATATTCATGGCCTTGACGACCAGAAATACGACGAACGCAATGAGCAGGAAATCGATGATCGTGGTCAGAAACGTCCCCAGACCCAGCACAACGGCCTCGGACACGACCGTTTCACCGTCCATGACGGCGGGCTTGAGCGTGATATTGAGCGTCGCCAGATCTACGCCGCCGATCAGACAGCCGATGAGCGGCATAATGATATCCGCGACAAGACTTGCACTGATCTTGCCGAACGCCGTCGCGATCACAACGCCGATGGCCATATCCATCACGTTGCCGCGCGAGATAAAGGTCTTGAATTCATTCAGAAATTTCTTCATCTGGTATGCCTCTCTTTTTCTTGATTTGGTTGGTCATGCCACCGGCGGCCCTATCTTTTCTCTCGCAAGAGAAAAGATAGGGGAGAAAAGAGTGCTTGGACGCGGTTGGTGCATCCTGCGGGTGCGATTTAAGAAAGTACCTATTTTATAGTCGTTGCGAACACACCAAGTCACCTTAAAAGTGCTTTGGTACGCGCCGCCTGTTACGGGACAACAGATTTGCAAGCAGTTGCCTTTGAATGGCTGCTGTAAAAACGCTCTGCGTTCGAAATTTGCTGGGTACTACGAATTCGCCGAAGCCCCAAGCATCCTCTTGTTGTGCCCCGCACGATAAGGGGAGGAGGCATTTTCGAAGAAAATGACGGAGGGGATATGCAGCAAGGTTCAGAGTGCTACGAAATTTGCAACGTTCGAATCCCTTCAGTCAGCTTCGCTGACAGCTCCCCTTGCGCCCAAGGGGAGACTTTGAGTGCGATCAGTGCTTCGGAACCAGCACTTCCTTGCCGCCCATATACGGCTGGAGGCACTTCGGGATGGTGACGGTGCCGTCCTTCTGGAGGTGGTTTTCAAGGAAGGCGATGAGCATACGCGGGGGTGCGACGCAGGTGTTGTTGAGCGTGTGGGCCAGATACATCTTGCCGTCCGCACCCTTGATGCGGATGCCGAGACGGCGGGCCTGTGCGTCGCCGAGATTCGAGCAGGAGCAGACCTCGAAATATTTCTGCTGGCGCGGGCTCCACGCCTCAATGTCGCAGGATTTGACCTTCAGATCGGCCAGATCACCGGAGCAGCATTCGAGCTGACGAACGGGAATCTCCATATTGCGGAACAGCTCAACCGAATAGCTCCAGAGCTTGTTGTACCAGTCCATGGATTCCTCCGGACGGCAGACGACGATCATTTCCTGCTTTTCAAACTGGTGGATGCGGTACACGCCGCGCTCCTCCAGACCGTGGCTGCCGACCTCCTTGCGGAAGCAGGGGGAATAGCTCGTGAGGGTCAGGGGGAGTTTTGCCTCCGGGATGATCTGGTCGATAAAGCGGCCAATCATGGTGTGCTCGCTCGTGCCGATGAGATAGAGGTCCTCGCCCTCGATTTTGTACATCATCGCTTCCATCTCCGGGAAGGACATGACGCCCTTGACAACATTTCCATGCATCATGAACGGCGGAATGACATACGTAAAGCCCTTCTGGTCGATCATGAAGTCGCGCGCGTAGGCCAGAACCGCCTCGTGCAGGCGGGCAATGTCGCCCAGAAGATAGTAAAAGCCCATACCGGCCACGCGGCCCGCGGAATCCTTGTCGATGCCGTCAAAGGACTGCATGATGTCGACGTGATGGGGAATCTCAAAATCGGGTACAACGGGATCGCCGAAGCGCTGCACTTCAACGTTATGGCTGTCGTCCGGGCCGATGGGGACGGAGGGGTCGATGATGTTCGGGATCACGTACATGATCTCGCGCAGCTTGTCCTCGGCCTCGGTCTGCTTCTTTTCAAGCTCCGCGCGGCGCTCGTCGTCGGCCTTGACCTTGGCGTTGTTTTCATCAATCTGCTTCTGCAGTTCCGCTTTCTGCGCCTCATCCGCTTTTTTCAGCTGGCCATAAAGCGGACCGTTTGCCTTCGACAGCTTATTGCGGGCGGCCTTCAGCTGCTCGCATTCCTGCTGCGCCGCACGCTTCTCCGCGTCGAGCCGGATGGCCTCGTCTACGAGCGGCAGCTTTGCATCCTGAAACTTTTTCCGGATATTTTCGCGGACTGCGTCCGGATTTTCCCGTAAAAATTTAATATCGATCATGGTGTTCTTTTCCTCCTGTTATTCTCCGCCAAGCGCCTTATATTCCTCCAGCGCGGTCTGGCCCAGATAATCCTTCAACCGTTCAAGCGTCTGCATAGCGCGGGAGAACGTGACGTTTCCTTCGCGCGTTTCGCAGGCCTTTGCCTCCAGCAGTGCTTCATACGCTTCCTTCGTCCGGTCAAGCTCGGTGCGCAGGGATTTGATCATTTCATTTTCCGCCGCCTGCGTGTTTTCCTCGGCCTGCGATGCCTCGTCCAGCTTCTGCGTCAGCTCGTCGAGCTTTGCCTGCAATTCTTCATTTTCCTTTTCCAGCGCGATCTTATCGTCCTGCAGGGCACGGTTCTCATTCTGAAGCGCTTCGGCGTTGGAAAGCGCGCTTGTGCTGGCGGCGTTCAGCTCGGAAATCTTTGCTTTAGACGAGTGCGTCTGCAAAATCAGCGAGATCAGAACCAGAATGAACGCGGCGCAGAACAGAACGGCCATGTACCGCAGCAGCGCGGATTTGCGCTTCTCGCTCAGCGGCTTTCCGGTTTCCGGGGCAGCCTGCTCCGGCTGCGGGGTTTTCTTTTCGTCCATCAGTGTTGCTCCTTTTTGCGGATGGTGTGCAGCGCGTCGTACAGCTGCTGCAGATCGTCCTGCCCGTAGTATTCCAATTCTATGCGGCCCTTGCGCTTGCCGGAGACAATGCGCACCTTGCGGCCAAGTCCGGCGGTCAGCTCCTTTTCACATTCGGCCAGATAATCGACCTGCGGCGGCTGCTCCTTGACGGGCTGCGCCTGCTTTGTGAGCTTTTTGCAGAGCGCCTCCGTCTGCCGGACGGACAGGCCCAGCGCCATGACCTTCTGCGCAATGGACAGCTGCTGCGCCTCGTCCTTCACGGGCAGCAGCGCCCGCGCGTGACCGGCGGACAGTGAACCGTCCTTGACCAGCTCCAGAACGGCCGGACTGAGGCTCAGCAGCCGCAGCGCGTTCGCAACGGCCGGGCGGGATTTGCCCACGCGGGCGGCAGCCTGCTCCTGCGTCATTTCATAGGTGCCCATCAGCTCCTGATAGCCGAGGGCTTCTTCAATCGGGTTGAGATCCGAGCGCTGCAAATTTTCAATCAGCGCCAGCTCCATCGCCTTTTTGTCGTCGGCCTCAATGACCACGACCGGCACATCGGTAAGCCCGGCCAGCCGTGCCGCACGCCAGCGGCGTTCGCCCGCGATGATCTGATAGAACCCGGACGGCAGCCTGCGTACCGTCAGCGGCTGGATAATGCCGTGCATCCGGATAGAATCCGCCAGGGAATCCAGCTCTTCCGGGTTGAAGGTTTTGCGCGGCTGAAGCGGATTCGGTTCGATTTTTTGCAGCGGCAGCGTTACTGCACCCTCGCTGGGCGCGTCCGGCTGCTCGTTATAGTCCCCAATCAGGGCGCCAAGGCCCTTGCCAAGACCCTTTCGCATTGCCATATGCGTTGCTCCTCTCACTGTTCTTTCGCAAGGATCTCCTGCGCGACCGCGTCATAGGCCGCCGCGCCACGGCTGAATTTGTCGTAGGCACAAACAGGCATCCCGTGGCTGGGCGCTTCGGACAGGCGTACGTTGCGCGGGATGGCGGAGGCGAAGACCTTGCCGGGAAAATGGCGGCGCACCTCCTCGGCAACCTGCGCGGAGAAATTCGTCCGGCCATCGTACATGGTAAGTAAAACGCCGAAGATGGAGATCGTCGGGTTCAGGCGCCTTTTGACCGCGCGGAGCGTGACCATCAGATCGGAAAGCCCCTCCAGCGCGTAATATTCGCACTGCACAGGGATCAGCACCTGATCTGCGGCGCAGAGCGCGTTGAGCGTCAGCAGCTCCAAAGACGGCGGGCAATCAATGAAAATATAATCATATTGTTCCCGCAGCGGCTGGAGCGCAGTCTTCAGCGCATATTCCCGCTTCTCAACGCCCACCAGCTCCACGCCGGCGCCGGACAGCGCGACGTTGGAGGCCAGAACATCGCAGTATTTTGTGTGGATCACCGCGTCAGCGGCGGGGAAATCCTCAATCACGATATCATAGGTCGAATGGGCAGCCGTGCTTTTTTCCACGCCAAGGCCGGAGGTCGCGTTGGCCTGCGGGTCAAAATCGCACAGAAGGACGCGCTTTCCTGCCTTTTGCAGCGCAGCGGCCAGATTGACCGCAGAGGTCGTTTTCCCCACGCCGCCCTTTTGATTGACAAACGCCAAAACCTTCGCCATACCCATTTCACGCCCCTTCGGCCCCATTTTGCATTCTATTATAATGTCCTGCTTCTGAAAATGCAAGAAGTGATGTGAATTTGTTGTTTTTCATGTTTCACGTGAAACATTGAGATTGAATGAATAAAATATATTCACGGCAAACCCAGCAAAGCAGTACGAATTCGCCGAAGATTCCTATAAAACGGTGCACTTCGCCGGGCCGATGTAGGCATCGGCCCCTACGGAACTTATATGGACTGCATCAGAAATTTTGAGTTAATTCAATCTTCGTGGGAAAAGTCCAGAAAAACCGAAGGGCTGTTGCAAATTTATAATACGAGTTTTTTCTTGACAAGCGTATCGTGAAAAACGCCCTCACCCCAGTGATACAGGAGCAAGAGCATTTTATTCTCTCAATTTAATAGGTTAATAGGTTCTGATTACAGCCTTGACCTTCCCGATGATCTGGGCCTGATTGCCGTCGATGGGGTCATAGGCCGGATTTTCCGGCAGGAGCCAGATCTGCTTGCCGTCTTTGCGGAAGCGCTTGACCGTTGCGGAGTCTCCGAGCAGCGCAACGACGATCTCACCGTTGTCCGCCGTCGGCTGGGCGCGGACGACGACTCTGTCTCCGTCGAGGATTCCCGCGCCGATCATGGAATCACCGCGGACGCGCAGCGCGAAGCAGCCCGCTTCGCCGTCCCACGGCAGATAGCCTTCAATATTTTCAACTGCCAGAATCGGTAGACCTGCCGTGACCACGCCGACGACGGGGATGCGGTCGGCCCGGTGGGAATCGGCGAGGGTGATCGTGCGTTTTTTCATGCCGTCCATTTCAATCAGTCCATCCTGACGCAGCGCGTTCAGGTGATAATGGACGGTCGCCGTGGATTGCAGACCGACGGCGGCACAGATCTCACGCACGGAGGGCGCATAACCGTTCTCTGCTGTGAATTTCGTAAGGAAGCGAAGAATTTCGTCACGTTTGCTGCTGGTCCGGCCCATGTTGGCAGCTCCTTTCCTGCTTGTGGATTCAGTATAGCACATTTCGCTCAAGAATGCAAACGTTTGTTTAAAATTTATAATCCCTCAAGATCAAATTCCGGGATGTACTCTGCCGAGGCGGCGGAAAAGTCCTGCGTATAGCCGTTGTCCAGCTCCAACAGATACAGATACGACAGAACTGCGTCGTATTCCTCCTGCGTAATGCGCCGGTCAAAGGGCGGCAGCTTTTTTGCGCGGCCCATGGGCACATACTGGCTCATCAGACTGACTAGCACGTCTTTCTTCGGAAAATTGTCCGCGATCCAGTCCAGCACGCCGAGCGAATTGTCGATGCAGCCCGGCAGAACCAGATGGCGGATGATGACCCCGCGCGTCATCTGCTCGTCCTCAATCACTGCGCCGCCCACCTGCTGGTACATTTCCAAAATGGCCGCAGACGCGATCTGCGGATAATCCGGCGCGGCGGAGAGCTTTTTCGCAAGCGCTGCGTCAGAATATTTAAAGTCCGGCAGATAGATATCGACCAGTCCCTCCAAGGCCCGCAGTGTCTCGACCGATTCGTAGCCGCCGCAGTTATACACGACCGGCACAGGCAGCTTCGGCGCAAGCGCCGGGAGGATGGACGGCAGAAAGTGCGTCGGCGTGACGAGATTGATGTTCTGACAGCCCTCGTCGATCAGCCGCTCGAACGCGGCGCGAAGCTCCTGTGAAGAAACCTCTTTCCCGAAATTCTCCTGAGAGATCACCCCGTTCTGACAGAACGCGCAGCGCAGCGTGCAGCCGGAGAAAAACACCGCGCCGCTGCCGAAGCTTCCGGAAATGACCGGCTCTTCCCAATAATGAAGCGCGGCCCGCGCGGCAAGAATATGATCAGGCATTTGGCAGAAGCCGCGCTCCCCTGCCGTCCGGTCGACGCCGCAGGCGCGCGGGCAGAGCGTGCAGTGACGATAATCCAGCATAAAACTCAACTCCAAAGCTCAGGCTGTCTCCCAGTATAGCGCCTTTCCCGGCTTTACACAAGCGTCTTTCTGTGTTAAAATCGCAGACATACAGGAGGTTTGTATATGAAAAAGCTTTTTGCGGCCACTCTGGCTGCCATATTCATTCTCAGCGCTGCGGGTTGCGCAAAAAAGCCCGTGCAGCAGGAAGAACCCGCTGCGCCCGTTCAGGAAGAGGCAATTGTGCCGGAAGCTCCGGCAGAAGCGGAAAAATCGCAGGACAATGTTATCCACATCACGCCGAACCAGAATCAGACGCAGGACGGTCTGGAAGCAAGCTGGCTCGACGAGCCGGAGAGGATCCAGACCGACCTTGAGGAAATCGTCAGCTGCACCTATACCCTGCCCCATCTGACGCTGGAAAGTGACGACGCGTCTGCGGCGGCGAGCGCCGTCTTTGATGAGCTTTCGCAGACCGTCATTTCCTATGCGCAGGAGACGGTTTACCCAGCCGCGCAGGAAAAGGCCGCGATCGGCTACGTCAACGGCGGCTACAGCATTTCCGAGGAGAATGGAACGCTCATCGTAAGCTATACGCTCTCCGTCTCCTATTCCACGGAAACCGGTGATCAGCAGTTTCTGCATACCTATTATATTGACCTGACCACCGGCGAGCTTTTGAAGGAGGAGTGAATGTTTCACGTGAAACATTCCACACAGCTATGAAGGAACTCAAACGCGGCGATACGCTTCAGGTGACAATCGAAGCCGCGACCGTGGACGGGACGGGCGTCGCCCGTGTCGACGGACAGGTCGTGTTCGTGCCCGGTGCGCTGCCAGGCGAATTGTGCAGAATCCGCATTGCGCACATCGGACGCTCGGCGGTCTTTGCCGAGCTTCTGCGCGTGGAGCAGCCGTCGGCGCACCGCGTAGAGCCGGATTGCCCGTATTTTCCCAAATGCGGCGGCTGCGCGCTGCGGCACATGGACTACGCGCAGGAGCTGGAGCTTAAACGCACGCACGTCCACAGCTGCCTGACGCGCATCGGCGGCCAGACGCTCTCTTCCCTGCCTATCACCGGCGCGGAGCAGACCGACGGCTATCGGAATAAGGTGCAGTTCCCCGTGCAGGAGCAGAACGGCAAGCCCGTCGCGGGCTTCTTCGCCGGAAAAACGCACACGGTCATTCCGGTCGCGCACTGCCGCATCCAGCCGGACTGCGCCGACCGCATCCGCGCAGCCGTTCTGGACTGGATGCGCAAATACAGCATCCGCGCCTATGACGAGGCCGCGCATACCGGCTACATCCGGCATATTTATATCCGCTTCGGCACGGAAAGCGGGCAGATCCTCGTCTGCATCACGGCCAACACACAGCAGCTGCCGAAGAAAAAGCAGCTCGTCCAGACGCTCCTCGCCGCCGAGCCGGGCATCACGACCATTGTCTTCTCCCCCAACACGAAAAAAGGCAATACCGTGCTCGGCACGGAATTTCTGCCGCTTTACGGTGACGGAACGATCACTGACACGCTCTGCGGCCTGCAATTCCGCCTCTCCGCGCCCGCGTTTTATCAGGTCAACCACGCGCAGGCCGAGCGTCTGTATGAAAAGGCCGCCGCGCTTGCCGGGCTGACCGGAGAAGAGACGGTGCTTGACCTCTACTGCGGCACGGGCACGATCACGCTCTGCCTTGCGCGGCACGCGAAAAAGGCCGTCGGCGTCGAGATTATCCCGCAGGCGATCGAAGACGCAAAATTTAATGCCGCACAGAACGGCATGGACAATGCGGAATTTTACTGCATGGATGCGGGCGCAGCTGCGAAGCTGCTGGCCGAGCGCGGCGAAAAGCCCGACGTGATCGTCGTCGACCCGCCGCGCAAGGGCGTAAGCGCCGACGTGATCGAGGCCATCGCCGCCATGCAGCCGCAGCGCGTTGTCTACGTCTCCTGCGACCCGGCCACCCTCGCCCGCGACGTGAAGCTGCTCACGGAAAAAGGCTACACCCTCCGCTCCGCCGAAGCGGTCGATCTTTTCCCAAAATGCGCGCATATCGAGACGGTTGTCCTACTATCCAAATTTTAGGATAATTTAAACCAAAGCTATCCATCCACATTTGCAGACCAGCGGTAAAAACAGAATATTGACAAAACAGCAGGGAGAAAAACTCCCTGCTGTTTTTAAAATTTACTATTGAAATTCTCAAACTAGTGAATATAATACACTAGTGAAAGGAAAAACCAAACGGAAAGGAGCTGCGTATGAACACGCAATATAAAAAGGGCGTGCTGGAGCTGTGCGTGCTGTCGCTGCTGCACAAGCGCGACTGCTACGGCTATGAGATCTCCGATTTCCTCTCCCAGCACATTGACATTGCGGATGGCACGGTCTATCCGATCCTGCGGAAGCTGAAGTCGGACGGATTGCTCACGACCTATCTGCAGGAGGAAAGCGGCGGGCCGCCGCGCAAATATTACAAGCTCACGGAGCTTGGACGGGAAACGTATCAGAACGACCGTGCGGAATATCTGAACTTTGCACAGTCTGTCAGAAATCTGTTGGAGGATGCATACAATGAAGAAGCATGAATTTATGACGCGGCTTGCAAATGCGCTGCATAGCCCCTCATCAGTCTGCTCCGCTTCGCTCCGCAGCCAGCTTCCCCCAGGGGAAACCAGGGGTGCTCCCGCGCCAGTACGGCACCAGAAAGAACTGCGGCGAATCCGTACTACCCTGCAAGTTTCGAATGCAAGGCTTTTTACCGCAGATATTGAATCGCAGCTACTTGAAAAATCGGTGTACCATAACAGGCGGCGCGTACCATAGCGTACGTAGGGTGGCTTGGTGTGTTCGCAACAGCTAAAAATCAGGTTCCTGCCTGAACCGCACCCGCAGTACGCACCAAACGTACCCCAGCGCCCCTTTTCTCCCCCATCTTTTCCGGCAAGACGGAAAAGATGGGGCCGCCGGAGGCACGTCGGAAACGGCTTCGACGGAACGAGTCTCCGCTATGCGCGAAGCCTCTTATCCTCTTAAATCCGTTTCCTCCTCTTTCCCGCCGAACCGCTTCGCTGGGTTCGCCGGGAATCTCCGGTGTCAGCAAAACAAGCCCCTCATCATGCAGTCCAATACGCATGACAAGGGGCGTCTTTGTTTTTACCGGTAGCACAGCACAGAGAACCACGTCACGAGATTGCCGTTATAAAACTCGATCCCGTTCCGCTCAGCCAGCGCGGTTGCGACGATGCCGTAGCTTTCAACGCAGGGGAACATTCTATCCGGGTGGCGGCAGGGGGCGTCCGGGTAGGCGCATTTGGTGCAGATGGCACAGGATTCCGTGGAGAGCGTCAGCACGTCTGGGGAAAATTGCAGCAGAATATCCCGCACCTGCCGCGTAAGCGCCTCGTGCGCGCCGCGCGTGGCAAGCGTCTCGGTCATGTCCGCAATGTCGCGCACCTCAGCAAGCGACGTGAAGACCAGCGCGCCCGGATATGACAGCACCCGTTCCCGGCAGGCTTCGACCGTGCCGACCGCGGGTGGGCAGGCCCAGCTTGTCCCGTACATGGGGCACTCGTGCTCGCAGACATAGCGCACGCGCTCGGAAAATTCGATCTCACGCGGGTCGATCCACGCATATTGACTGACCGGCAGCTGGCACAACTGCTGCTCGACGGCCTGTTTATCCATTCCGGTTCACCTCATTTGTGTTTTCCTGTATTGTATCCGGCAGCGCGCAAAACGTCAAGCCGTCAGAGCGTCACGGCCTTTGTCGCAACGCGGTCGCAGAACACACGGTCGTGCTCGACGAAAACGATCGTCGGCTGGAATTCCAGCAGCAGTTCCTCAAGCTGAATGCGCGAGAGCACGTCCACATAATTGAGCGGCTCGTCCCAGACAAGCAGGTGCGACGGTTCGCACAGGCTTCGCGCCAGCAGAACCTTTTTCTTCTGCCCGGCGGAAAAGTCCGCCATGTCCTTTTCAAACTGCACCCGTGCAAAGTCCAGCTTGCGCAAGATCGCCTTGAACAGACTCTCGTCCAACCCATGCTGCGCAGCATAGGCGGAAAGATCGCCCCGCAGACCGGATGGGTCCTGCTGCACATGGGAAATTTGCAGCCGGGAGCCGCACTCTACCGTCCCGGTGTGCGGAATGTTCTCGCCGCACAACAGGCGCAGCAGGCTTGTCTTTCCGGTGCCGTTCGCGCCGCGCAGCGCGATCCGGTCGCCCTGTTCGACGGAAAAGGTCACGCCGGAGCAGACGGGTACATCGCCATAGCACACCGAAACATTCCGCAGAAGCGCCAACCGGTTGGTGTGATACGGCAGCTGATGCAGCTTCAGGGGCGCGGCCTGCTCAATATTTTTCAGGAGCGCCGATTTTTCCTCAATGGCGGCGTTCTGCCGCCGTTCGAGATTCTTGCGCCGCTGCTGCATACGACGCGACTGCTCACCGATGTAGGCCCGGCCGCCCATGGCGTCGGCTTCGCCCGTCACCTTGGCCGAGTGCGGGCCGATCTTCGTGTTTTCAACCTTGTCTGCCCATGCGCGCGACTGCCGCGCGGCCTGCTTCAGGCGGCCGATTTCTTTTTTCAGCTGTGCATTCTGCGCCAGTTCAAACGCGTCCTGCCGCTGCTTATTTTCATACCATGAGGAAAAATTGCCCCGCTGCACCTCGATGCTGCTGCGGCCTATGGATAGGATATGATCGACGCAGCCGTCTAAAAACGCGCGGTCATGCGAGACGAGCAGAAAACCGGACTTTTTCGCCAGATACCGGCTGACGAGCGCGCGGCCCGTCTCGTCCAGATGATTCGTTGGCTCGTCGATGAGCAAATACCGGCCCTCCCGCGCGAACAGCAGCGCCAGCAGAAGCTTTGCCTGTTCGCCGCCGGAAAGCGTGGAAAACGAGCGGTACAGTGCGTCCTCTGTGACCGCGAGCGGAGCCAGTTCCCGCCGGAAACGCCATTCCGGCACATCCGGGAAGCTGCGCTCCAGCAGCTCCAGCGGCGTGAGCGATGCGTCCGGAACCGGATACGGGAAATACTCGAACCCGCCGGGGGCCGTGATCGTGCCCTGATGGGGATACTGCCCCTGCAGGAGCCGCAGGAGCGTTGTTTTGCCGCGTCCGTTGCGGCCCGTCAGACCGAGCCGCCAATCGGTGTCGAGCTGGAAGCTGGCATGCTCAAACACATTGTCAAAGCTGCCGGGATATGCAAAGGTCAGGTCTGTAATCTGGATCAATGCCATCGATATGCCCTCCATCAAATTAAAAAATGGCTGCGGGAAACGCTCCCACAGCCGAAGGGCATCCTGCGCCTGCCATAAATGGGCAGACGGTCTGCACGGAAGCTGAGAGGTCAAGCAGATTTCCCGCGAAAAGGCACAGCGAACCAGACGGTCTTCACCGCCGGGTGTTACGATTGTGCCAAGCTTTCAGCAGGAGATCATGCGCATACTCTCAGGACTCCCTTCTCATTTTTATGGTTCCAGTTTAGCATACGGCGCGGAAAAACGCAAGCGCCGGTAAAAATTCGCAGAAAAACGCCCCCGGCATGGTGTGTGAGATGCCGGGGGCGTATCGTGCAGCGGGCGGAAAATGCACATTGCACAGGATGAAAAAAAGTGATATACTAAATCACAGTATATCGCTCGGACGGCGGCCCGTCGACTGCCCTCCGAACTGTCTGTATTCTAGCACCGGGTGGCGCAAAATGCACCCTACCGGCGCGGACAGGCGCGATACCCGTCGGAGAACGGCACTCTACCGGCAGTAGAATTTCCTGTAATACCAATGCTTTTCGGGAAGGGGGCGTCCTTATGCTTCAGGACGAACAGACACTGCGGCGAACCGTCGCAAAAAACATCGCCGCTTACCGCAAATCCCATAAGGACACCCAGCTGGACCTTGCGCGCAAGCTCAATTACTCCGATAAATCCGTTTCCAAGTGGGAGCGCGGAGAGGGTCTGCCGGACGTGTATATCCTCGCGCAGATCGCGCAGCTCTACGGCGTGACCGTCAGCAACCTCATTGGAGAAGAGGAGCCGCCCAAGAAGGCCAACCCGCATTTTCATATTTATGTGCTGCTGCTGTCCGTGGCGCTGGTGTTCGTGATCGCGGCGATTTTGTTCACCGCCTTTACCATCGCCGCCGTGCCGTTCCCGTCGTGGCTGTTTTTCCTGTACGCTGTGCCGGTGTCGAGCATCGTGTGCATCGTCTTCACCTCCCTCTGGTGGGGCATCCTGATGCAGGGCCTGTCCATCACGGCCCTCATCTGGTCAGCCGGGGCCTGCATCTATCTGTCGATCCCCATCCCCATCCCGAACCTGAGCCTTATTTTCGTCGTCTGCGCCGCCGTGCAGGTCCTCATCACCCTCTGGGAGCTGTTCCGCTTCTCCCGGACAAGAACATGGTTCTGAGCGCATCCGTCTCCCCCGGAGCAGCCGGGGGAGGCTTTTTGTATATCCGGCAGTCTTTTCCGGCAAGACGGAAAAGACAGGGCCGCCGGAGGCATCCCCACCTGAAAATTTCCCTTGACAAGCTCCGGGTATGTGCTAATATATAGATATCCGATATATAGACCATCTATCTATTAAAGGAGGTTTGTTATGGAATTTGACAAAACCCTGCTGGCCGGGAGCACGGGGCTGATGCTCCTGAAGCTGCTCGAGCAGGAGGATATGTACGGCTATCAGATGATCGAAACGCTGCGCAGCCGGTCGGAGCACGCGTTCGACCTCAAGGCCGGGACGCTCTATCCGCTTCTGCACGCGCTTGAGCAGAAGGGCTATATCACCGCGCGGGACGAACCGTCCGCCGCGGGCCGTCCGCGGCGGTATTACCATCTGACGGACGCGGGCCGAAAGCGGCTGTGCGAGAAGGAAGCCGAATGGAACGCCTATACGCGGGCGGTCGGAAAGGTGCTGAAGGGAGGCGCTTACGGTGGCTGAACGGATCGAACGGTATCTGGAAACTGCCGGAGCGCAGGTGCGCTGGAGGCGCGTGCGCCCGGCGCTGGAACGTGAGCTGCGGACGCATCTGGAAGAGCAGACCGAGGCGTATCTGGCCGAGGGCATGACCGAGGATGCGGCGGAGGCCGAGGCCGTCCGGCAGATGGGCGATGCGGAGACTGTCGGCCTTGCGCTCGACGCGGTGCACCGGCCCAAAAAGCAGACGGCGATTTTGCTCTTTGCCGGGCTTGCCATCGTGCTTGGAATGTATTTGCGCACCGAATGGATCGGCTCTTCCCTTGCCTTCGCACTTGCGTCGGGGGTTCTGGCCTGTGGCGCACTGTTCGGCGGGTATTATCTGGATTACCGCCGTCTGAGCCGGTATGCGTGGTACATCTATGGCGCAGTGTTCGTGCTCGGCGCGATCTGCGTGTATCAGACGACGTTCATGGGCCCCGGTGCACCTCGTATGCTCGGGATCACGGTGGGCGACACGAGCGAATATGCCGCGCTGCTGTATCCGGCGGCGTATGCGCTGGCCGTGTACGCGCTGCGCGGGAAAAAGGGCGGCTTCTGGCTGTCGCTGGCGGCGCTGGCGCCGTTTGCGCTCCCGTTCCTATGGGATCGATACGTCGGAATTTTGCCCCAGCTTCTGTTTGCCGTGTGCGCGGCAGCTGTTCTGCTGAGCGCGATCCGTGCGGGGCTGTTTCAGGTGAAAAAGAATTGCGCGCGGGCGCTCGTGTGGGCGCTGCTGGTGCTTGCAGTTGTGGGGATTTTCTATCAGGACGCACAGCGGTATCAGAATTTTTCCGACTGGTATTTCAGTCCCGCCGGTCTGCGGGAGTGGCGGGAGATTTTGCGGGAATATTGGAAAAATTCCTCCACGGCTTCCGCTCTGCTGACGCGCGGCACTTTGGCGGAAGCAAACCGGCTTGGCACACTGTCCGGCGCACCCGCGTGGCTCTGGCTTGCGGCGCTGTATACACCGCAAATCGTGCTGCTTGTGATTTTGCTCGTGCGGACGGCGAAGCTGAAAAATCCGCTTGGCCGGATGCTGTGCGTACCGACGGGCGTGCTCCTTACGATGCAGCTGGCGTTCGGCCTTTTGTATCAGGCCGGGATTTTCCCGCTGTCTGCGCCGCTGCCGTTTATTTCCGGAAATCTGTACACAGTTCTGGACGCGGCCCTTCTGGGCCTGTCCCTGTCCTCCCTGCGCCAATCCGCCTGTCCGGAAGCGGTGATTACACTTCCAGCACCAGCCCCATAAACTGCTCTGAAAGATTGACAAAAGCGGGGAAAATCGTGTATGCTTAAAATACTAGGAGTGGGAGATAGGCAACGTATGGACAGAAAGGAGATCGCGCGTATGAAACGTCTTGCTGCGCTTTTTCTGGCCGTGTGGCTGGTGCTTCTGATGGGCTGCGCAGCTTCGCGGCAGCTGGAGCAGGTATGTGGGGCGGAGAACTGGTCGTCCGTCCAGCTGGTCGAGCGATATGACCGGACCGGAGAGGAGGCCGTGCCGCTTTCCCCGGATGCAGTCAGTCCGGAGGCGCTTCGGACGCTGCTGCGCGCGGCATACGCAAAGCCCGCCTATGCGTCCGCACAGCTTCCCGTGCCGTGCATCCAGCTCTTCCTGTCCTGTGAGGACGGAACGCTCTGCACACTTGCCGTCGGAGCAAACGGGCGTGTCGTCCTGAGCGCGCATTCCGAGGGCAGCGAAACCGCGTCTTACTGGAATACAGGCTCTTCGGCGCTGTATGACGCGCTTCTGGCGATGATAAATTGAAAAAAACCGGCGCGCTTTGGATGGTTTGTGCATCCAAAGCGCGCCGGTTATCTGCATTGACAGCACGTCCCCGATGTGATATGATATTTTAGAAATTTTGTTCGTATTCAAGGAGGGGCGCGCATGGAGCTGCTGGAGGGACTGAACGCGGCGCAGCGGGAGGCTGTTTTGTCGACTGAGGGCTTTGTGCGCGTGATCGCGGGCGCGGGCTCCGGCAAGACGCGGGCGCTGACGCGGCGGTTTGCGTATCTGGTGACGGAGCTGGGCATTCTGCCGGGAAATCTGCTGTGCGTGACGTTCACAAACAAGGCCGCAAACGAAATGCGCCAGCGCATCCACAACCTGACCGGCGACGAGGATACCGGCTACATCAACACCTTCCACGGCTTCTGCGTTTCCATTCTGCAGGAGGACAGCCACGCCGTCGGCTATCCTAAAAGCTTCCTTGTGCTCGACAACAGCGATATTGACGCCATGCTCCAGATCATTTATGAGGAGCGCGGGCTGACGCTGCGCGACATGACGTTCTCCCACGCGCGGGACATGATCGAGATGCTGAAATTAAAGGAGCGGCCTGCGTATTACGAGGATATGCTCACGCTGCCGCTCGATACGCTGAAGGAAAAATACTGGCAGGCCGAAAGCGCAAAAGATATTATTTTTTACGGCTATCTCTATCAGGAAAAGAAGTGCTTCGCGCTGGATTATAACGACCTGATCGTCTTCTCGCTCCACATCTTCCGAACGCATGAGGATATCCGCCTCAAGTGGCAGAAGCGGCTGGAATACATCATGATCGACGAATTTCAGGACATTGACCCGCCGCAGTACGCGCTGATGCAGGTGCTGTGCGAGTATCACAAGAACCTGTTTATCGTCGGCGATCCCGACCAGACCATCTACACATGGCGCGGGGCCGACGTGCGCTACCTGCTGGACTTTGACAAGGTCTATCCCACGGCGAAGACCATCATGATGATGGAAAATTACCGCTCCACGCCGGAGATTCTGGCCGCCTGCAACAGTCTGATCGCGAAAAACGCGAACCGCATCAAAAAAGACCTTCTGCCCATGCTGCCGGGCGGCGCGCCGGTTCTGTGCCACCACGCGGCCAACAGCGAACAGGAAGCCCGTTGGATCGCCGCGCAGATCAAAACGCTCCACGAGGCCGGGACACCCTACCGCGATATGGCGATTTTGTACCGTGCACATTATATCACGCGCGGCGTGGAGGAAATTCTGCTGAAGGAAAAAATTCCGTACACGATCTACAGCGGCGTGCAGTTCTTCGCCCGCGCGGAGATCAAGGACGCGCTGAGCTATCTGCGCATGATCGCCTGCCGGGACGATCTGTCGTTCCTGCGCATTGCGAACGTGCCGAAGCGCAACCTCGGCGAACGCCGCATGGCGTTTTTGAAGGACTACGCTGCGCAGAACGGCTGTTCGCTCTACGACGCGCTGCGCCGGAATCTGGACAGCGAGCTGCTGCGCGGGACGAAGGGCGGGAAATTCGTCTCGCTCATCGAGTCGTTCACCGGCATTTATGACCAGATGCCCGTTTCCGAGCTGCTGGCCGCCGTTCTGAACGAGAGCGGCTACGAGGCCATGCTCCGCACGGAGGGCAGCCAGATGCGGCTGGACAATCTGGCTGAACTCAAGCAGTCGGTCTATACCTACGAGACGACCTGCGGTGAGGAATGCACGCTCGAGCATTATCTGGCGCACGTCGCGCTGTTCACAAACGCCGATCTCGACGATCCGCGCGATCAGGTGCGGCTCATGACCGTCCACAGCGCAAAGGGTCTGGAATTCCCGCACGTGTTTCTGTGCGCGATGAACGAGGGCATTTTCCCGTCGAAAAAGACGCGGACGCTGCCCGGTATGGAGGAGGAACGGCGGCTGTGCTTCGTCGCCATGACGCGTGCACAGAAAGCGCTCTACCTGTCCGAGGCCGAGGGGCGCAATCTGGACGGCAGCCCGCGCTATCCGTCGCGCTTCCTGCTGGATATCGACGATTCACTCCTGCAATTCACGCACACCCCGCGCGAGGATCTCATCCGGCAGGCGCGGGAATACATCGGCTTTTCCACCAGACTTCTGGACGAAGGCAGCCTGCCGCAGGGCTTCGCCCCCGGCACGCGGGTCCGTCACGCCGTCTTCGGGCCGGGCACGGTTCTGGAGCTTGACCCCGCGCAGAGGGCGCAGCTGGTGCAGTTCGATTCCATGCCCACTCCGCGCCTGCTCTCTCTGCGCACAAAGCTGGAACGGATCTGAGCCGTCCGGGCGCGGGTGGTTCCGCGCGGTTACTCTGTGAACGTGTACCGGATCATGACGCCCTTGCCGTCGCCCGTGGTGATGACGGTGTCGCCGGAGGCGTTTTTGCCGGAATCCAGAACGGGATAACGCCCCTGCGCCGCAACATACGCCTCGGGGCTGGCAGCCTCGATCTGCTTGAATTCCCGTGCCGCGTGCGCTTCGCCGCCGCAGGGATTGATCGTCTCAATCAGAACTTCGTATTCGTACATAAACCTTTGCACTCCTTTCTCGTTTCTGTCTTCAGTATACCACAGGCGGTGCAAAGTATGCAAGAATAGAAAATTATGGTTTTCTGGATATCTTACCACTGCATCGCGGCGGTAAAAATCGCGCTGAGGGCGCGCGTGATCTCCGGCAGCTGCGAGGTGGGCAGCGGGTTTTCGCCAAGACCGGCCTCGATCGTGAACGCGGGCCGCTTGAATACCTGCAAAAACCAGTCCTTGAAGCCCGCATTGGCCGATTCCGGCGGCACAGGCTCGACCGGGTAGCCGGAGGCGTCCGAAAACGCCTGCGCCAGCGCGTGAGCGCCCGGCGGAGCTGTTTCGTCCGGGCCGGGATAGATCACGGAGCCCTGCGTGTGCAGCGCCAGCATCAGCTCCGGATGGATGCAGCGTGTAAAGGCGGCGAGCGCCGCCGTCTCCGGCTGATCCAGCGGGGAAAAGCCCGCAAAGTCTCTCGGCGCGGGGGTGGACACGCCCTGCGCCTTTTTGATGCACCGCGCCGCTTCCCACCGGGCGGGATAGTTGAGGTTCAGATCGACCCCACGCAGATTTGCCTTCCAGCCGGACGGGAACGGGATATCGGGGTACTGCGCGGCAATGTCTGCCGCCGCCCGGTATTCCGGGCTTCCGGGCGCGCAGACGCCTGCGGCCAGATCCGCCCCGTCCGGGTTGACCAGCGGGACGAGATAGACCATTGCGTTATGATACAGCTCCCGCGCTTCTGCGCCGCAGACCGTTCTGCCGTCCAGCAGCGCATTGCAGAACGTGAACAGCCACTGCCAGACGGCGTCCGACGTGATCGTCTCGTTTGCGTGGTGCCCGGCGGTGATGAGCAGCTTGCGGCTGCCGGAGCCGAACTGCAGCGCGTACACGCTGCGGCCGAAGGCCGTGCGCGTGAGCGTTTTGACGTAGACAAAAGGAAATTGCCGGCGCAGGCGCAGGAGATACGCCTCCTGCCGGCAAGAGGTCATGGAAACAGGATCGGAAATCAGGTTCTGCATGGACAAAACACCCTCCAGCATATATCTATGCCGGAGGGTGCTTCTGTATGCCAAAATTTTAATTCTGCTCGAAGAAAACCTTCATGCCCTTGTAGGTCATGTAGCAGTCGAGCTTCGCGACCGTCTCATACGGCGCGTGCATGGACAGGACCGGAACACCTGCGTCAAGCGTGTCGATGTTGCGCTTGGCCATGTACTTTGCAACCGTTCCGCCGCCGCCTGCGTCGGTCTTGCCAAGCTCGGCCATCTGCCACATGACGCCGTTGCCGTTGAACAGCTTGCGGATGCGGCCCACGACCTCGGCAGACGCGTCGGACGCGCCGCCCTTGCCGCCGGAGCCGGTGTACTTGCAAAGGCCGATGCCGTAGTTGACATAGGCCGCGTTGCGGCGCTCATAGACCTCGGAGAAGTTGGGGTCGTAAGCGGCAGTGACGTCGGCAGAGATGCAGAAGGAGTTTGCAAAGCAGTCGGTCAGCTCGACGGACTGCATTCCGCAGAGCGTCTTCATGAAGTGCTCAAACGCCTCGGACTGCATACCGGACACGCCCTCGGAGCCGATCTCTTCCTTGTCGGCGAAGATGCACACGGCGGACTTCTCCGGCACGTCCAGCTGCAAAATCGCGGCCAGCTCCGCATACGCGCAGACGCGGTCGTCATGGCCGTAGGCGCCAATGAGGCTGCGGTCAAAGCCGAGGTCGCGGGCGTTCGCTGCCGGGACGGCCTCCAGCTCGGCGGAGATAAAATCCTCCTCCACAATGCCGTATTTCTCGTGCAGGATGCGCATGATGGCAAGCTTCACGCGGTCGGAGCCGTCGTCGTCCGGCTCGGGCCAGCTGCCGATGAGGATGTTGAGGGATTCGGACGGAATGGCCTCGTTCAGCGGCTTTTTGCCCTGTTCGCGGCCCAGATGGGGCAGCAGGTCGTTGATGACGAACTGCGGGTCTTCGGGGTCCGCGCCGATCTTGACATAGACCTCGCTTCCGTCCGCGCGGACGATCTTGCCGTGCAGCTCCAGCGGGACCGTGACCCACTGGTACTTGCGGATACCGCCGTAGTGGTGCGTCTTGATGTAGGCCAGCTCCGCATCCTCATAGAGGGGGTTGGGCTTGAAGTCCAGACGCGGCGCGTCGGTATGGGCCGCGCCGATGTTCGCGCCCTCGGAAAGCGGCTTTTTTCCGATCACGGCCAGCAGGATGGACTTGCCACGGTTGACGGAGTAGACCTTGTCGCCCGCCTTGAGGGCCATACCGGCGGTCAGCTCGCGGAAGCCCGCCTTTTCGGCCAGCTCCACGGCGGACACGACGCATTCGCGCTCGGTCTTCGAGCGGTCGAGGAACGCCTTATAGTCCTCGCAGTAGGTCAGCATCGCGGCCTCGTCCTCTTTGGTAAGGCGGTCGCGGCCATGCCTGGGCTGATAAAGCAGCGCCTCTCGTTCCTGTTTTGTCATGGGGAAAGCTCCTTTCAGAATATTTGTTAGATATTGGTCAGCCGTGCGCGCGAATTGTTCGCGCGTCCCGGCGTTCTGGAGAATGGTGCCGCAGTGCGATTCATAAAAGCTGTCCGGCTTCTGCGCGTCCACGCGCAGCGCGGCGTATTCCCGCGTCAGACCGTCGCGCGCCATGATGCGTGCAATGCGCGTTTCGCGCCCGGCCAGTACGCCCACCGTCGTATCGCAGAGCGCGGCCAGCCCGGATTCAAACAGGTTGATCGCATCAATGGCGAACAGCTGCCGCCCGGCAGCCCGTTCGCGCACGAGCCTTGCGCGGACTGCATTCCCGACGTGGAAAAAGACGATCTCATTGAGCTGCGCCATGCGCGCCTTATCGCCGAAGACCAGCTGCCCCAGCGCCTTGCGCCGCAGGCTCCCGTCTGCGCCGAACGCGCCCGGAAAGGCCGTTTGCAGCTCCTGCCGCAGCGCCGCGCCCTCTTTGGAGGCAAGCAGCGCGTAATACAGCGCGTCGCAGTCGACGATATACCCGCCGCGCTGCTCGATCTGCTGCAAAAGCGTCGTTTTGCCGCAGCCGGTCGGGCCGGTGATGCCGATGACAAGCATGCTCATACCTCGATCACGTGGAAGCCCGCCGCCTTTTTCAGCCGGTTCGCGACGGCAAGGCCAAGCCCCGCCGTGTCGGGGCACTGGGCATAAATTTCCGTGACGGCCTCATGGTCAAATTCACGCAGCGCGTCGAACACGCGCCGGGCCTGCTCTTCCTTATCCGCCGCCGGGCCGAGGTCGTGAATGCTGTGGCCGGGGAACAGGGCTTTGAATTCCGTAAAGCAGATCACACCTGCCCCCTCCGGCAGATGGGTCTGTATGTACCGTGCGGAGGCTTCCGGATCGCCGGTCACGACCGTGACGGGGGCCTTGGGGGCATAATGGCGGTATTTCATGCCGGGGGCCTTGGGGCGTTCGCCGTCCTTCAGGAGCGAGACGACGGCCTTGTCCACGTCCACATGACCGAGAACCGCCTCCAGCGCCTCAAGCGGCAGTCCGCCCGGGCGAAGAAGCCGCGGCGGCGTACAGGTCAGGTCGATGATCGTCGATTCCACGCCGACCGCGCATGGCCCGCCGTCGAACATCCCCTCGATCCTGCCGTCCATGTCCTCGATCATGTCCGCGATGCACGTCGGGCTGGGACGGCCCGAGGTATTGCCGGACGGGGCCGCGATGGGCACGTCCGCTGCGGCGATGACCGCACGCGTAATGGGGTGGTTCGGGCAGCGGACGCCGACGGTATCCAGCCCGCCCGTCGTGCGCAGCGGCACGATGGGCTTCCGGGGCAAAATCATCGTGAGAGGCCCCGGCCAGAATTTTTCTGCCAGCGCATACGCCTCCGGCGGGACGTTTTCGCAGTACCGTTCCAGCCACGAGCTGTCGGGCACGTGGATGATCAGCGGGTTATCCTGCGGACGGCCCTTGGCCAGAAAAATGCGCAGCACCGCGTCCTCATTCAGCGCGTCCGCGCCGAGACCGTAGACCGTCTCCGTCGGGATCGCCAGCAGCCCGCCGTCCCGGATGATCTTCGCAGCGGCCTCAATATTCTCTTTTGTGGGGTCACGAAAATAGACTGTTTTCACGTGTGGTTCCTTCTTGATGGTTAAGATGTTTTGCGGGGTTGTGGGCTGGGTATGTCTCCGACGGCCCATTCTTTTCCGTCTTGCCGGAAAAGAATGGGGAGAAAAGGGGCGCTGGGTTACGTTTGGTGCGTGCTGCGGGTGCAATTCATGTAAGCATCAAGTTTTCAGTTGTTACGAACACACATCCTCACCCTACGGGCGCTTTGGTACGCGCCGCCTGTTACGATACACCAAATTTGATAGTAGTTGCCTTTGAATGATTGCGGTAAAAATGCCTTGCATTCGAAATTTGCGGGGCAGCACGAATTTGCCGGAGTCATGTAGGGGGCCGATGCCCACATCGGCCCGCTGGGCAGCCACGGATTCGCCGGAGATTCCCGTAAAAACCGGTGCGGTCTGCGGGCGGACAGAGTCGTCCGCCCCTACAGGAGAGAGCAAGAGTCGTTGTAGGGGCCGACGACTCTGTCGGCCCGATGAGAAGTTACGAATTTTCCGAGAATTACCGTAAAAACGCTTCACCCCTGCGCAGGCTCGTTATCTGGGTCGGGGAAATAGGTCGCCATACGGGGGTTGTTTTCGATGGTGTCCGGGTCGATGCCCTTTACAGCGCACCATTTGAAAAACGCCTTGCTGAGGAACGCGTTCAGGTTCTGCATGGCGCTGTAGAGATTGATCTCCTCGTCGCCGACAAAGAGGATCGTGTTCACGCCGCCGCGCGTGAGCAGGCTCCGCTGGCCCCTGATCTGGCTGTAGCGGAACTCTTTTTTGCCGTGACCCCACGCCTTATACAGAAAACCCTCGTCGTCAAAGTAGATGACGACAGAAAAATAAGTACACAGCAAAATCACGCCGAAGATGATCGCCACAATGCTGCCGATGAGAAACAGCGTATCCGGCGTTCCAGCCAGATTTTTGATCAGCACTGCGACGCCCGCGAAGGTCAGGATCACACCGGCCACCGCGCTTTTCCTCGGCGGGCGGACGACCTGCTTGCTTTTTTCGAGTTTGGATTTCGGAAAAATCACTTTGAACAGCGTATCGATCAGAAAGCAGATGAGAAACACGACCGCACAGACGATCAGGACAAAGATGTATTTGTTCACACTTTTTCCTCCTCGACCGGCGCGGAAATGACATACTGCACCGGGATATCAAACGCGTCTGTGTCCAGATGGGAAAACATCTGGAACCCGTAACACAGCGCCAGCGTCACGTGCTTCGGGTGGGCGGCGAGATATTTGTCGTAAAAGCCCCCGCCATAGCCGCAGCGGTGGCCCTCCGGGTCAAAGGCGAGGCCCGGCATGAGCACGAGCGCCGTCTCGTCGTCCGCCTCCGGCCCGTCCGCGACCGGCTCCGGGATATTGTACGCGCCCGGCGCGACGGCAGACAGATCATCCAGCCAGAGAAATTTCATCTCGTCTCCAAACACCTTCGGCACGGCTACGCGCTTGCCGTCCTGCTGCGCCCGGCGCAGAATGGCCGCCGTGCGCACCTCCTGATTGTAAGACAGATAGCCGTACAGGCTCCTCGCGGCCTGATAGGCCGGGTGCCGGAACAGCTGCTGGGCCAGACGGGCGCTGGCCGCTTCCACCTGCGCGGGGGTCATGGCGCGTTTTTTCGCGCGGACGAATGCGCGGAGGTCCTTTTTCTCCATATGTACGCCTCCCGGGGATGCCTGCCGCAAAACAGGCGTTTTTTCTATTTTACCCCGGAATCCGTTCTGCGTCAACCGTCCAGCGGCGGAAAGCCGGTATAGACCTCGCCGGGCAGCAGTGCCGTGCCGCGCAGCGCGGCCAGCTCCGAGACGGTGCAGAACGTGTATCCCTGCGCCTGGAGCCGGTCGATAGCCTGTAGGGCGCAGGTGACGGAATGCGCCGACAGGTCGTGCATGAGGATGATCCTGCCGTCGTGCGCCTCGGACAGAACCGTCGGCAGAACGCCGTCCCACGCGGCCTCGTTCCAGTCGCACGGGTCGACCGACCACAAAATGACCGACAGCCCCGCGTCCTTTGCCGCTCTTAAAAGCGTGTCGCCGTAAAGCCCGCCGGGCGGGCGGAACAGCTGCGCCCGCACGCCGCAGGCGTCCTCCACGGCCTTTGCACAGCCGGTCAGATCGCGCAGCGCCGTTCCATAGTCCATCTTCTGCATATAATCATGGTTGCTGCTGTGCAGGCCGATCTCGTGACCGGCTGCGGCGATGTGTGAAAGCGTATCCGGAAATTCCGCAATGCGGTAGCCGCAGACAAAAAACGTCGCGTGCACCTGCCGCTCGGCCAGACCCTCCAGCAGCCGCTCGGTCAGCTCACCGGACGGCCCGTCGTCAAACGTCAGCGCGAGATAGCGCTTCGGCTCCTCCGCAGCCCGCAGCGGCTGCGCAAGCAGCGCCAGCGCCGCAAGCAGGCAGAACAATTTCTTCATGGCGCGCTCCTTTCAAAAATCTTCTGTTAGTATGCGCAAAAGCCGTTCAGATATTTGACGCTGCGGGCAAAATAGAGTATGATATTCATAACAAAGATTTTGTGAGGAAGCCTATGCTGGAAAAACTGAAGCTGGTCGAGGCGCGCTATCTCGAAATGGCGGAGCGCGCCGCGCAGCCGGATTTTTATAACGACCCGAAGGCCGCATCGCAGCTGTTAAAGGAGCAGCGGCAGCTCGAACCCATCATCACGGCCTACCGCAGCTATATGAAAACGACGCAGGAGCAGGACGACCTGCGCGCCATGCTCTCCGAGGGGCTCGACCCTGAAATGAAAGCGCTGTGCCAGGAGGAATTCTCCGCAAACAAGAAAAAGCTGGAGGAATTGGAGCAGGAGCTGAAAATTCTCCTGCTGCCGCGCGACCCGAACGACGACAAAAGCGTCATCATGGAGATCCGCGGCGGTGTCGGCGGCGAGGAAAGCGCGCTGTTCGCCCACAGCCTGTACCGGATGTACACGATGTACGCCGAGTCCAAGCGCTGGACGGTCACGCTGTTAAACTACAATGAAACGGAGCTCGGCGGCATCAAGGAAGCCGATTTTGAGATTCAGGGCGCGGGCGCGTACTCCAGACTCAAATTTGAATCCGGCGTCCACCGCGTCCAGCGCGTGCCGGAGACAGAGTCCGGCGGACGCGTCCACACGTCGACCGCGACGGTCGCGGTGCTCCCCGAGATGGAGCAGGCCGAGGTCGATATCCGGCCCGAGGATATCGAAATGCAGGTCTACCGTTCGTCCGGCGCAGGCGGGCAGCACATCAACAAGACCAGCTCCGCCGTGCGCCTCATCCACAAGCCGTCCGGCATCGTCGTGGCCTGTCAGGAGGAACGCAGCCAGGTGCAGAACCGCGAAAAGTGTATGCAGATGCTGGCCTCCAAGCTCTATCAGATTGAGCAGGAGCGCATCGAATCCGCCGTCACGTCCGAGCGCCGCAGCCAGGTCGGCACCGGTATGCGCAATGAGCGCATCCGCACCTACAATTTCCCGCAGGGCCGCGTCACCGACCACCGCATCGGCCTGACGCTCTATAAAATCGACTCGATCATGGACGGCGCTTTGGACGAGCTGATTGACGCCCTCGTCACTGCCGACCAGGCGGAAAAGCTGCAAAGCAGCGGAGAAGCGTAACCGATTTGTTTGAACTTGGGAGGAATGGCTATGGTATTCTGGTGCATGATGCTGCTGTTTACGCTGATGATCCCGGCCGTGATGATCGGCTTCGGGCGGAGCTTTTTCAAAAGGCCGCCCAGGGATATCAACGCGACGTTCGGCTACCGGACGACGATGTCCATGAAGAATCAGGAAACATGGCAGCTTGCTCACCGTGTCTGCGGGCGGTACTGGTTCATCTGCGGCCTGATCCTGCTGCCGCTGTCCGTGCTTCCGATGCTGTTCGTGATAAACCGCGGCACGGAAACGATCGGCATGACCGGCGTGATCATTGTGTTTGTCCAGATCGTTCCGATGCTCTGCGTGATCATCCCGACCGAGCACGCCCTGCGGAAGAATTTTGATAAAAACGGGAACCGAATTACCGGCTGAAGCGCCTGCAGTTCTTCCGAATCTTTCCCGCGAAGCTTGAGACAGCCCCTTTTTACGGTGCTTCCGCCTCAGAAAGCATTCACTGCCCGTCCAGCAGATCCAGCAGATCGTCCAGCTCGTCCTCAAGCGCTTCGTGGCGTTCGCCCCAGCGCTCGTAGGCCTTGCTCATCATATCCTCCGGCTCGCGGGCATCCAGCTCCGCGAGCTTTTCGCGCAGCTCCTGCGCAAGCGCCAGAAGCGCTTCACGGGAAAGGGCCTCCAGTTCCGGTTCCTCCGCGTCTGCGGGAAAGGGAATGATCTGTGCCATATGCTTCATCCTTTCAGATTGCTCAATTCGTTGATGATCGCTTCCGCCGTCAGCATTCCGTCCAGCGCGGCGGAGGTGATGCCGCCGGCGTAGCCCGCGCCCTCTCCGCAGGGATACAGGCCGCGCAGACTTGACTGCCGCGTCTCATCGCGCAGGATGCGCACGGGGGACGAGCTGCGCGTCTCCGGCGCGGTCAGGACGGCGTCGGGCCGGGCGAAGCCGTGCAGGCGCTTGTCCAACTCCGGCAGCGCCTGTTCGAGCACGGAAGTGATGCGCTCCGGCAGGGCCTCGTGCAGCTCGCAGAGCGTCACGCCGGGCCGGTAGGCCGGCTGGACGGCGCCCAGCGCCTGCGAGGGCTGCTTTTTCAGGAAATCGCCGACAAGCTGCGCAGGCGCGCGGTAATTGCTTCCGCCCGCGCGGAAGGCCGCCTGTTCGATCTGCCGCTGCCAGTACATCCCGCCGAGCGGGGAGCTGTCCGGGAAATCGGCGGGGTTCAGTGTGACGAGCAGGGCCGCATTCGCGTTTTCGCCGTCACGCGCATGGTCGGACATCCCGTTCGTCACGACGCCGCCCGGCTCCGAGGCGGCTGCAACCACGTACCCGCCGGGGCACATACAGAAGGTATAGGCCGAGCCGCCGCTTGGCAGCTGCACGTTCAGCTTGTAATCCGCCGCGCCAAGCCCCGGCGCGTCTGCAAACGGGCCATACTGGTTCTCGTTGATCTGCCGCTGCGGGTGCTCGATGCGCACGCCCATGGAAAACGGCTTCGGCTCCATCGGTACCCCGGCGCTGTGCAGTGCCTCAAACGTATCGCGGGCGCTGTGCCCGATGGCAAGCAGGACGCGGGAGGCCGGAAGCACCGTCTCGCTGTCTGCGCTCTGTACGCGGACGGCTGTGATGCGGCCGTTTTCGGCTTCAATGCCGGTCAGCCGTGTGCCGAAGCGGATCTCGCCGCCGTAGTGCAGGATTTTCTCCCGCAGGTTCTGCACGACCGTGACCAGCTCGTCCGTGCCGATGTGGGGCTTTGCGTCGTACAGAATATCCGCGCTGGCTCCGGCCTCGGCGAACTGCTCCAGAATCCAGCCGATGCGCTCGTTCTTGACGCCGGTATTCAGCTTTCCGTCTGAAAACGTGCCCGCGCCGCCCTCGCCGAACTGCACGTTGCACTCCGGGTCAAGCTCCCCGACCTGCCAGAAGCGCGACACGGCCTCGTGCCGCGTTTTCGCGTCCTGCCCGCGTTCGAGCACGAGCGGGCGGAGCCCCGCCATGCTCAGGACCAGCGCGGCGAACATCCCCGCCGGGCCGAAGCCCACGATGATGGGCTGACTGTCCGGCAGCGCCTGCGGCTGCGGGACGCTGTAAAGCGTGTCGCGCGCAATGGACGCCTTCGGACTGTGGGCCATTTTGAGGATTTTATCCTCCCGGCCCTTTACGGCCACGTCGACGGTATAAATGATGCGCACGTCGTTCTTTTTGCGTGCGTCAACGGATTTTTTCTTCAGGTCCAGCTGCTTGATCTCGTTCGGAGAAATGCGCAGCTGCCGCGCAGCGGCCTGCACGAGCCGGGCCATGTCGCCGTCCGGCGGCAAAGAGAGATCACGGATGCGGATCATCGGGGGGACCTCCATGTGTGGGAATTTTCATTATCATATCACAGAACCGGCAAAAACGGAAACCAAAAAACTGCCGCGCCGGATTTTACAAAATGTTCACGCAAACGCAGGGAGCGGCAGTATAATATTCATTATATTGTATCAGAAGGGAGCGCGCTTCTCCTATGGCAAAAACGATCCTGATCGTCGAAGACGATCCGAATATCTCCGAGCTTGTGCAGATGTATCTCGAAAAGGAGGGATACAACACCCGCATCGCCTCCGACGGCGGACAGGGACTTGATCTGTTCCGGCAGCTCCGGCCCGATCTGGTGCTGCTCGATATCATGCTGCCCGTGATGGATGGCTGGAGCGTCCTGCGCACCATCCGGCAGGACAGCAAGACCCCCGTCATCATGCTCACGGCCAAGGGCGAGACGAACGACAAGGTGCAGGGCCTGAAGCAGGGCGCAGACGACTATCTCACCAAGCCCTTTGAAATGAAGGAATTGCTGGCGAGAGTCGAGGCTGTTCTGCGCCGCGCGGGCGGCGAGGACGACAAGACCAAGCCCCGCCGTCTGGTCTTCGACAAGCTCATTATCGACCTTGACTCGTTCGAGCTCATCGTCGACGGCAAGCGCATCGAGACGCCGCCCAAGGAAATGGAGCTTCTGTTCCATCTCGCGTCCAGCCCGAACCGCGTCTTCACGCGCAACCAGCTGCTCGACGAGGTCTGGGGCTTTGATTATTTCGGCGACAGCCGTACCGTCGATGTCCATGTCAAGCGCCTGCGCGAAAAGCTCGAGGGCGTGTCGGACAAGTGGAGCCTCAAGACCGTCTGGGGCGTCGGCTATAAATTCGAGGTCCTGTAACCATGAAAACAACGTTCAGCCGACAGTTTGCCCTCATTGCGGCGCTGCTGCTGGTCTGTATGATCTTTACGGGCGTCTCGTTCCGGTTCCTGATGCTGGGGTATCTGAAAAACGACAAAAAAGAGACGCTCAGCGCCGACGCGGCCGCCGTTGCCTCGCTGGCCGAGGCGTATGACTCGACGGGTGAGCTGGAGGAAAACTGGGACTTCCGGCTGAGTCTGTCCCTGTTTTCCGACGTCGGCGAGGCCGAGGCGCTGGTCTGCGATGAAAATGGCTTCGTCGTGCTGTGCTCGTGCGACGAGTTTAACTGTGAACATATCGGCCAGCAGGTCGATGCGAATCTCATCACCGAAATTGACGCCAGCGGCGAAACGTTCCGCGTCGGGACGCTGGCCGGCATCCACGACGGACGGCGATACATCGCGGGCAGGCCCATTGTCGCCAATGATACGGAGGAGACGATCGGCTATGTCATCATCTCCTCCGACATGACGCAGATCACGGATTTCATGCAGCGCAGCTCGTCGCTGTTTTTCTATGTGGCGATCATCGTGCTGGTGCTGGCGCTGGCCGCGGCGACGTTTTTGTCGCACCAGCAGGCGCAGCCGCTGGCAAAGGTCGCGGACGCGGCCCGGCGCTTCGGCCGTGGCGAGCTGGATACCCGCGTGACGGTGCCGGACAGCTGCGGCGAGGAGGTCGTCGATCTGGCGAACGCCTTCAACACCATGGCGGATTCTCTGGAAAAATCCGAGCAGCGCAGACAGGAATTCATCGCAAACGTCTCGCACGAGCTGAAAACCCCCATGACCACCATCGGCGGCTACATCGACGGGATGCTCGACGGCACGATCCCGCCGGAAAAGCAGCAGCATTATATGCAGATCGTCTCCGGCGAGGTGCGCAGGCTCTCGCGGCTGGTGCGCAATATGCTCGACATCGCGAAGCTGCAGGCCATGGGCGTGGAGGAGAGCCGGAAAACGCGCTTCGATCTCGGCGAGGAGCTGAGCGACGTGCTCATCACCTTCGAGCAGAAGATCTATAACAAGCATCTCGACGTGCGCGTCGATCTGCCGGACAAGCCCGTCTGGACGCGGGCCGAGCGCGACAGCATCACGCAGGTCATCTATAACCTGATCGACAACGCCATCAAATTCTGCCCCGACGGCGGCAGGCTTGCCCTGCGGGTGCAGGTCGACGGCGGCAAGGCCCGCGTGAGCGTCGAAAACACCGGCCCGACCATAGACAAGGACGAGCTGCCGCTGCTGTTCGACCGCTTCCACAAGGCCGACAAATCCCGTTCGGCTGACCGCGAGGGCTGGGGCCTCGGCCTCTACATCGCGAAGACCATCGTCGGCGCGCACGGCGGCGATATCTGGGCCACGAGCGAAAACGGCGTGACGCAGTTCAACTTCACGCTGCCCACAGTCCGCTGACGGACTGCACGGAAGGTTTACAGATCGTTCAATGTCTGTTCAAATCCGCGGGATATACTACGTGCATAACCAAGCAAGAGGGTGTCTGATATGAGCTTTGACAACAACAGCTTCTATGACGACAATTCCACAAAGAACTGGCAGCCGCAGCCGACGCCGATGGAGGACCGCAGGCGCAGGCACACCGGAAAATGGATCACGGCGATCGTGATCCTGGGTCTGCTGGCGCTGGCCGTGACCGGCACGGTGCATCTGGTGCGCGATGTCGGCGTGACGCTCAACCGGTCGGATACCGGCTTTCTTCTGACCGTCGGCACGCAGCCGGCGCAGACCGCTCCAACCGAGCAGACGCAGACAGCAAAGGAAACGGAACCGTCCGTTCAGGCCGAAGCGCCTGCGCAGACGCAGCAGGCCGCCGAGGAGCTGCCGCAGCTGACGATCACGCAGTCGCCCGCAGGCGTGCCGACCGTCGCCTCCGATGAAGCGGGCGCGCTGAGTCTGCAGGAGATCTACCGCCGGTGCATCGGAAGCGTCGTCTCCATCGTGACCGTCACGCCGTCCGGCAAGGCCAGCGGGACCGGCATTATCATGTCGGAGGACGGATATGTCATCACGAACCATCATGTGATCGAAAGCGCGCAGGCCGTGAGCGTCCTGACGGCGGACAGCCGGGAATATACCGCATCGGTCGTCGGCAGCGACGAGACGAGCGATCTTGCCGTTCTGAAGATCGAGGCCGAAGGGCTGCAGGCCGCTGAGTTCGGCGATTCGTCCGTTCTGCAGGTCGGCGACAGCGTCGCCGCCATCGGCGATCCGCTCGGAACGGCGCTGCGCGGCACCATGACCGACGGCATCGTCTCCGCGATCAACCGCGATCTGACCGTCAACGATCGCACCATGAGCCTGATCCAGACGAATGCCGCGCTCAACAACGGCAACTCCGGCGGGCCGCTCATCAACTGCTACGGGCAGGTCATCGGCATCAACACGATGAAGATGAGCAACTTCTATTCCTCGTCCACGACCGTCGAGGGCATCGGGTTTGCCATCCCGATCGACACGGCCAAGCCCATCATCGACGAGCTGATCGAAAAGGGCTATGTCTCCGGCCGTCCGGCCATCGGCATCGACGGCGAGACGCTCCCCGCGACGTACCGCATCTATTACCGTCTGCCGCAGGGCATCTATGTGACGCGCGTTTACCGCAACAGCGACGCTGCCGCCAAGGGCATTTCCGAGGGCGACATCATTACCGCCATCAACGGCGTCTCCGTCACGACGATGGAGCAGCTCAACCGCGTCAAGAACCAGTTCACTGCCGGCCAGACCATCACGCTGACCATCTACCACGGCGGCGTTTCCTCCGACGTGGAGATCATTCTCATGGACCGCGCAAACGCATAATAGCGCAAAATACGCCCACGGCGCTCCCAGCGCCGTGGGCATTCAGCATAATTCAAAGAAGAGCAGTGTCGAATTGCTGGAACTTCACAGCAAAACGGAACTGCCCTGTCCCCTCATCAGTCTGCTCCGCTTCGCTCCGCAGCCAGCTTCCCCGGTGGGCAATGTCATCAACTTAAGACCATAGACGGTTTGTTTTACGCAAAAACCGTTGAAATGCAACCGCAGTTGGTAGGGGCGGGGCTCTGCTCCGCCCGGCAGAATGCAGTGAATTCCTTCGAGAATTTGCGGCGAATCCGCAAGCAGTT
>ENA-UERK01000152-UERK01000152.1-human-gut-metagenome-genome-assembly--contig:-NODE-152-length-65578-cov-33.431200_pt1 | contig 65578 bp, 66 predicted proteins | sample MGYA00242957_ERZ507957 | MGnify/ENA primary metagenome ERZ507957 (study PRJEB26167, sample SAMN06115538) | human gut metagenome | host: Homo sapiens | place: China:Heilongjiang | collected 2015-11-06...
CATACTCATCACATAGGTTGGTATATGCGTCGCGACGACCGCATCGAGGACTTCAAGCGCATGGGGCACAACCCTGCTTATCTGATGTCGGCACGCTTCGATGTGGATGAGATATTCTTCTCCTCCGACATCAACAAGATCGTGCAGAACTACGACACGCTCGTATTCGTGACCCCATCACCTTACCTGAAGAATCATCTCAAGAAACTCAAGACTCGCATCAGCGACAAGTTTATCATCACAGCCATCAAAGGTATCGTACCTGATGAAAACTTGGTTTGCTCAGAGTATTTCCACCAGGTGTATGACGTGCCTTACGAGAACTTGGCTTGCATCGGCGGTCCTTCCCATGCTGAGGAGGTGGCACTGGAGCGACTGAGCTATCTCACCGTGGGCTGCAGCGACACCGACAAGGCTCGTGCCTTCGCCAACGACTGCTTGGCAAGCGAATACATCAAGACCAAGACTTCAAGCGACGTGATTGGTATTGAGTATTCTTCTGTATTGAAGAACGTGTATGCCATTGCCGCTGGTATCTGTGGCGGTCTGAAATACGGCGACAACTTCCAGGCAGTACTCATGTCGAACGCCGTACAGGAGATGCATCGCTTCTTGCAAGCCGTTCATCCGATAGAGCGCAGCATGTACGACTCTGTATATCTAGGCGACTTGCTCGTTACGGGTTACAGCAACTTCTCACGCAACCGCACCTTTGGTACGATGATAGGCAAAGGCTACAGCGTGAAGAGTGCGCAGATAGAGATGGAAATGATAGCCGAAGGATATTTCGGCACCAAGTGCATGAAGGAAATCAACCGACACATGCACGTCAATATGCCAATTCTCGATGCCGTATATAATATATTGTACGAGCGCATCAGTCCGCAAATAGAAATCAAGCTCTTGACCGACTCGTTCAGATAGAGTTGCTTGATGATAAACAGAGAAAACATTAACAATTCATTTAGATATTAAAAAGAGAAAAATGAAAAGTATCAGCTTAAACATTACAAAGGCTGCTTCCTTCCTCGCTGAAGGTGCAGTAAAGGCTTACGAGCCAAAGGTAAAGGCCGCTCAGGAAGCTCTTGAGAACGGCACTTGTGAGGGTAACGATTTCTTGGGATGGTTGCATTTGCCATCTTCTATCACTCCTGAGTTCTTGGGCGAGATTGAGGCAGTTGCCAATACCTTGCGCGAGAAATGCGAGGTAGTGGTTGTAGCAGGTATCGGTGGTAGCTACCTCGGTGCACGTGCTGTCATCGAAGGTCTCGGCAACTCATTTGCTTGGCTCGTCAACGACAAGAAGAATCCAACAATCCTCTTCGCAGGTAACAACATCGGTGAGGATTATCTCTATGAGTTGACATCTTACTTGAAGGACAAGAAGTTCGGTGTCATCAATATCTCTAAGTCTGGTACCACTACCGAGACTGCATTGGCATTCCGCTTGCTCAAGAAGCAGTGCGAAGACCAGCGTGGCAAGGAAGAGGCTAAGGACGTTATCGTAGCCGTAACCGACGCTAAGAAGGGTGCTGCTCGCACATGCGCTGACAAGGAGGGTTACAAGAGCTTCATCATCCCAGATAACGTGGGTGGTCGTTTCTCTGTATTGACTCCTGTAGGTTTGCTTCCTATCGCAGTAGCAGGTCTCGATGTTAAGCAGCTCGTAGCAGGTGCTGTTGAGATGGAGAAGGCTTGCGGCAAGGACGTAGCTTTCGACGAAAACCCTGCAGCTATCTATGCAGCTACACGCCAGGCTCTCTATACACAGGCTGGCAAGAAGATTGAGATTGTTTGCAACTTCCAGCCAAAACTTCACTACTTCGCTGAGTGGTGGAAGCAGCTCTATGGTGAGAGCGAGGGTAAGGACCAGAAGGGTATCTTCCCTGCAGCTTGCGACTTCACTACAGACCTTCACTCTATGGGTCAGTGGATTCAGCAGGGTGAGCGTTCTATCTTCGAGACCGTGATCAGCGTAGAGACCCCTAACGAGAAGTTGCTCTTCCCTCACGATGACGAGAACCTCGATGGCTTGAACTTCTTGGAGGGCAAGCGTGTGGATGAGGTCAACAAGATGGCAGAACTCGGTACTCGCTTGGCTCACGTTGATGGTGGTGTTCCAAACATCTTGGTCAACGTTCCTGAGTTGAACGCTTACTACCTCGGTCAGTTGATCTACTTCTTCGAAAAGGCTTGTGGTATCAGCGGTCTCTTGGAAGAGGTGAACCCATTCAACCAGCCTGGTGTAGAGGCTTACAAGAAGAATATGTTCGCATTGCTCAACAAGCCTGGTTATGAGGCAGAGAGCAAGGCTATCCAGGAGCGTTTGGCTAACGAGAAGTAAATCTTTCAAATATGAGAGAAGAAATTAATCAATACTTAAAAGAACACGGCTTTGGGGAGTTCTGCCCCAAAGCCGTTCTTTTTGATATGGATGGCGTACTATACAACAGTATGCCCAATCATGCCGTGGCATGGCAGGAGTCGATGAAGCATTTCGGCATCCACATGACCGCCGCCGACGCTTATGCTACAGAAGGTGCTCGTGGCATCGACACCATCCAGATGATGGTGAAGAAACAGAAAGGCATCGACATCTCATTGGATGAAGCCCAGAAGATGTATGACCTGAAGACAGAGATATTCCACTCTATGCCTACCGCAGAGATATTTCCTGGTGTACTTGACATCATGCAGAAAATTACGGACGCAGGAATGCAAGTTGGCGTGGTTACTGGCAGTGGTCAACGCCCGCTCATACAAAGATTGCTCAATGACTTCGGTGACTTCCTCGACGAGAATCATATCGTAACCGCATACGACGTGAAGCGTGGCAAACCGAATCCCGATCCATATCTTATGGGATTGGAAAAGGCAGGCAAACTAAAGCCATGGGAAGGCATCGTAGTAGAAAATGCCCCTCTAGGTGTACGTGCCGGTGTAGCCGCCAACATCTTCACAGTCGCCATCAACAGCGGTCCTCTCCCCGATCAGGAGTTATCTGACAAAGGCAGTAACCTACTCTATCACAAGATGACAGAGTTCTGCGAAGATTTCGAAAGTTTGCAGGAAGCAGCTAAAGATACATCAAAATCAACAAAAGCTTGCAAGTAACTCCCTTATTACTTGCAAGCTTTTATCTTATATATGCTCCCCTCTACGACTAGCATACAATCTTGCCATCAATGCTCCACTGATGTTATGCCATACGCTGAAGATAGCACCAGGAATGGTAGCGAGTGGATATGCTGCGAAATGAAGGGTGGCTAGCGAACTGGCTAGTCCTGAATTCTGCATGCCCACCTCGATGGAAATGGCGACACATTTCTTATATTCCAGTTTGAGCAACTTGCCGATGGAGAACCCCAAGAGCAAGCCACACACATTATGCAGCATCACCACCAAGATGATAAGCAAACCACTCGTCAGAAGTTTTTCGGCATTGTGCGACACGATGATACCTACGATGAAGGTAATCGCCAACGAGGAGAAAGCTGGCAGATAAGCCACGGCTCGTGAGGTAAACTTCGGACACTCATGCTGGATGATGAAGCCGACGACTATCGGGAGTATCACCACCTGAACGATAGAAAAGAACATGCTCAGGGCATCGACATGCACAAAGGTACCTGCCATCATCCACGTGATGAGTGGAGTCAAGAAAGGTGCCAAGACGGTAGAGGTGGCTGTCATTCCCACAGACAAAGCCAAGTCGCCCTTAGCCAAATAGGTAATGACATTGGAAGCTGTTCCGCCGGGGCAACATCCCACCAATATCACACCCAAGGCAAGTTCCGTACTCAAATGGAAAACCTTGGCTAGCAACCAAGCCAACACGGGCATCACAATAAACTGTGCCAAGCAACCAATAATGACATCCTTCGGTCGGCTGAACACGATTTTGAAATCAGCAGGATTAAGTGTCAATCCCATGCCAAACATCACGACTCCCAATAAGGGGTTAATGTAAATGGTATCTACCCATTGAAATGAATCTGGCAACATCAGTGCCACTACAGCTGTCAGCAGCACGATTACTCCCATATATCGGGAGATGAAATCACAAATTCTCTTCATCTTATTTTATACTCTTAATATATTCTCCCTTTATTTTTCTCATAATCAATACCTAAAACTATGTTCTACATAACTTAAATTAGACATGCTACACTAACAAGATGCAAAAGTACGACAAAATATCTGTAACAACAAATAAAAGAGACAAAAGTTTGGAGATTTCATTTATTCCTCGTATCTTTGCATAACAATTCCAAGAATTAATAATATGATGACAGAGACTAACCATAGAAGACTGCCCGTAGGCATCCAATCCTTTGAGATAATCAGAAAGGAAGGATACCTGTATGTTGACAAGACAGATATCATCTGGCAACTTGCCAACAGAGGCAAGAAGTATAATTACCTGAGCCGCCCACGCCGCTTCGGTAAGTCTGTTCTCGTCGATACCCTCCAAGCCTACTTTGAGGGAAAGAAGGAACTTTTCGAAGGTCTGAAGATAATGGACTTGGAAAAGGAGTGGAAGCACTACCCTGTCATCAGACTCGACATGAGCCGTGGATGATAACTGCGAACGTTTTGTCTTCATCACTGGCATTACTAAGTTTACGCAGATTTCTCTCTTCTCTGTGCTCAACAATCTGACCAACATCAGTTTTGATGCACCATACGCAGCCTTATGCGGCATCACCAAGGATGAAATCAAGGAGAATTTCATGCCTGAGATTACAATGATGGGCGAACAAAATGGTTGGAGCACAGACGAGACCATCGAACAGTTGCAAGCCTATTATGATGGCTATCACTTCAGCCGAAAGAATATGGTAGATGTCTTCAATCCTTTCAGCCTCATCAATGCCTTGTCTGACAATGAGCTAAGGAACTATTGGGCTGCATCTGGTGCAACCTCGCTCCTACCCAAGTTTGTGGATGATTTGGATATCCGTCTGAAAGACTTTGAGAATTGTGCATTAATAAGTTCTGTCATTGAGACATCTGATGTTACGGGTGGTGGTCCAGAGTTATTTCTGTATCAGTCAGGCTACCTTACCATCAAAGGATACATGAGCGGTACTTATCTATTGGGCATTCCTAATCATGAAGTAAGACAAGCTCTGAACGAGATAGTCTTTCCAACTTTAGCTATGCGCAAGACCAATGACACCATGTCAACGCAAGCATTTCTGAACCTCTATATGGACACTGGCAACTTGCCTGAGGCGATGAAATGTCTCAAAGCCTTGATTGCCGATGTACCATACAGCAACAAGAAGTTAGCAAGTATGGATATGGAGGAGCGATACCGCCTTATCATGAGCACCATCTTCAATGCCATCGGCTGCCGTGTTGAGGTAGAGAAGATGCTTGCCACTGGCAGAATAGACTTGGTTGTAACCACCCTCCATTACATCTATGTGATAGGGCTGAAACTCTCTCAGAATGGCGGCATATCTGCTGCCGAGAAGCAGATCATCGCCAACAACTATCTTGAGCCTTTCAAGGCTGACAAGCGAAAGGTTGTTGGACTTGCCATTGAGTTGGATGACCTCGGAAAGGGGTTGCTGGATTGGAAGGTGGTGGGGTAAAGGAAGATTATATCAGCCTCGTCACCTTCATCTTCTTATACTTCTTGCCACCAAGCCCCAGTTCGCTCATGGTATTGTCCTTGATAATCAACTCACCCTTCTGCAAACCAGCTATGGCAGACTTGATGTCTTGAAATTCCTTGCCAGATACACCAAAGAGATCCTTCACTACCCCATCGGCTATCGTTTGCTGCTTCATGATGAGTGGATATTGCGCATTGGCATAATAGTCGAAATACTTGCTCTTGAAACTCTCCATATTCTGTGTGGCAAGGATGATGCTCAAGCCCTTGTTCCTGCCCACAGCTATCAGATTGCGAAGCGGTCTGTTATTGAAGCCCAACATATAGTGAGCCTCATCGATGATGGTAAAGTGGCGTATCTGCACATACTCTTCATTCACCGCCTGCTTAGGCAACTGCTCATAGAGGTCGTTGAGCTTAGAAATAATGAAATACACGATTGCCTTGGCTATCGGACCATCCTTCGAGAAACTGTTCATCTTGATGATGAAGCACTCATCCACCAGATTCACTTGGTCTTCTGAGGCAAAAAGACGATTGCGCACCAACTGTTTCAATACCGATGTCACACTGTCATCCTTCTCTGCATTCTGCATCTTCGCTTGATACTTCTTCAACATCAAGTCGAAGGTGATGGGTTTACCCTGCGTTTGTTTGTAGGCTTCCACTATAGCCTCGCTCAGTCGGTTGCTCATATTGGCACTGATGCTCGTTCGCTCGATGGCACAGAGAGCTTCTGCCATCTCAGTGGAATAGAGGTTGATTTCCGTAATGGTCTTACCTGTCAAATCACGGAAAGGAGAGAATGGAAATGGCTCCTTCACGGGGTCGAGCAAACAGCTCTTATCTACATCAAAATAGGCAAGCCAATGGGCATTCATGGGGTCAGAGAATTCGCCCTTGTAGTCGAACAAAAGAAAGTTGACGGGATAAGGAGTCTCCGTGGATAGGTTGCGAAACTGCTGTATCAGCACCGCCAAGAGATTGGTCTTACCAGAACCAGTGGCACCTGCTATCAATATCTGAGCATTCGATACCGAGCGACCATTGATATTGAGCTTTGCTTCCATGTCCTCCCCATACTCTCCTATCAAGAGATCCAATGCTGGGATGGTATAGCCTCCACCGCTTCTTCGGTTGGTCTCTGCAAAGAGGAAGGCATTCAGGTTCTCTTCCTCCATCAGATAGTCGATGCCACGATACATCTCCTTTGCCACGATGCGTCCCACCATATTGGCATTGGTCCAATCCACCTCACAATCCTTGTATCTCAGCTTCAGCAAAGCTGAAAACAAAGTCTTCTTATTGTCCTTGGTAAAAAAGCTCGCCATGATGCGCTGTGACGACTTCGACATAGTAATCTCTCCCAAGTCATCAACGCATCTATTCTCTGCCAAGCTTAGACTGGCAATCAAACAGATGCGCATCACCTTATTCAAGGTCAGCACATAGTTTTTCTCACCAGTAGCCACCTGTTGCGAGAGGTTCATCCTTGTCTCCAACTGTTCCTTCAAAGGCAGGACAGCCTCAGCCATACCCTCTGCCTGTCGTATATTGTCAAATGAAATTTCCATAATTTCCAATCAGCTTTGAATTCAACACTTAACATTCAACACTTAACATTGAATTCCAAAATACCCATCCTCCACATACGTGCTTTGGCTCTCCACATCTCTGATGAGCGTATAAGAGCGAGAGAGGAAAGGCTCCAACTTTACATAATCCTTATCCTTGCGAATCTCGGATGTGGTACAGAGCAAGATGGTTTGCTCGGCAAGTCCTGGGAAGTATTCCTCCATCAGCACATCACGACTCTCCTCATCCAGCACGCCCATCACGGTGTCTATCATCACAGGTGGATTGTAGTCGCCCAGATTGCGAAGTACCTTCAAGAGCACCTGGATGAAGATTTGCTTGGATGCCGCATTCAGTTGGTTGAGCGAGATTTCATTGCCAGCCTTGTGGAAGAGACGGATGGTGAAGTTTTGCATCGAGTCGGATAGCTCCACCCTTGCGATGCATCCCTTGTAGGAAATCAAGAGCTTATTGAGTTGCTCCTTCATGTCCTCCTCAATCTTCTGCTTCTTACGCTTGAGCAGGGTGTCGCCTACATCCTCGAAGAAAGGCTTGAGCTTCACCAAGGTATCAAACTTCACGTCTGGCTCTTGCTGTATCTGCACGTCAAACTGATGGATTTTCTTCTCCAATTTCTCGATGCTCATCTTGCGCTCGTCATATTCCTTTTTCAATTGTTTCAGCGCACTGTCAGCCTCCTCGTAAGCCTTGATGATTTCCGTGTTGCCGCTCACCATACTTCTGCGAAGCAAGTCTATCTGTTGCAGCTGATTATCATAATTCTCCAAACGTTTCTCCAAGTCATAATGACTATCATTGAGGGCGATAAACTCATTCACAGCATTGGCGTTCAGCAGATTCTTCAATGCCTCTATCTCGCTGTCGTCCAAGAATGCATATTCATCCTTGCCCTTCAACTGCTCCTGTTGGTTCTCAAGGTATTCCACCACATCAGCCTCATCCACCGTATTAGGACAGAGCAATTTTGCTTTCAGATAGCCCAATATCTTGGTCGTCATATCTCTCATCTGCTCCACGGAGAGCACACCCTCACGCTCTTGCTTCAGAGCCTCCTTTTGGCGGATTATCTCATTCACCTCATTGGTGATGCCCACAGCAAGTTTTGGGAAGAAAACATTGATTTCCAAGGTATCTACCACTTGTTTCAGTTGTGCATTATATCGTTTCGACAATTCTTGCGTCTCCTTGATGCTCGTTTCCAAGTCTTGTATCTTACGCTCCGTCTCAGCCGAATCTTTCACACCTTCCTTGGCAGCATCATACTCTGTCTGAATAGATACGAGATACTTGTACTTGTCATCTTGCAATTTTGTGTTTGTCTTCTGTTCCTCCAGCATTTGGTTGCGCTGCTCACAGAGCTTGTTATATTCCTCCGCTTCCTGTTGCGCCTCCAGTCTTCTTGCCGCCCACTCCTGCTGTAGATGCTCCGAGGCATTCTTCAGTTGCAGATACTTGTTGAATCCCATCACGTTCTGGATATTGTCTTTGATGATTTGGGCGAAGACATTCTCCTTCAAGAGCTCGCTCGACTGCATGGCATCAAAGAGGAAATACTGGCTCAACTCCTGAGGCAGATTAGCCTTGATGATTTTGTTCACCTGCTGTTCCTGTTCTGCACGCTGGGCAGCAAGCATCGCCGTACCATAAGTGAAGCAAGTACCATTCATGTTGAGGGTGACGCTCTCCACCGGCTTGTTGGCTGGGTTCAACTTATAGGTGCGGCGCAGGATATACTTCTGCACCTGTCCCAGCACCATACCCTCAAAGGAGACTTCGAGTATGATGGTAGGTTCCACCTTGCCCAAGGCCCCATTGTTGAGGAGTTCCTTGAAGTGCGCCTTGTCAGCAATCTTCAGACCATAGAGTGCCCCACAGATGGCTTCGAAGAGGGTGGTCTTACCACCGCCGTTCATACCACCTATTAATATAATGGGGCAATCCGCCTTTACCGACAAATCCAAGTCAAGACTCAGATAAGTCTTATAGTTCTGTATTCTGATTCTCTTGATTATCATAATGCAAATGAATTCTTCACTCTTCGTTCTTCACTCTTCACTTAATCATCGCAATTGCATCGCCAATGATTCGTACCGTGTCCTCGTCATTCATTTCTATCTTATCCACTTTGGCTGCATGATATTTGCGGAGTATCTCCTCACTCATCCAGTCGAAGTCTATCTCATGTTTCTCGCAGAGCGTCCTTATCAGTTCGAGGTCTTCCTTTCGGATGCCATAGTGCAAGAATTTTCCGTCCAGTCCTTTTGCCATAGTCTAATACATTTTTGGATAAAAACTATCCCACTCCATGATGTCGGTGGTATTCTCTATTTTCACCGGACAATACTTCCAGCTGCTGTTTCTCTCGATGATGATGCCGCCATGCAGATGCTTGTCCTTGTTTTCCTCGCTCGCCATATAGTCGATGAGGGCATTGTGCTTCTCCACCGCATCGGGGTCGCTGCCTGCACTCTTGGTGTCGAAGAGGAAGATTTGCCCATTCTTCATGCGGATCACAAAATCTACATAGAAGAGAGACTTCAAGCCAGCCTTGTTCTCGTAGCTGATGGCATAATGCTGTCTGCCAGCATCTCCATTCTTATACCACCAGTCGATGTACTCCTTGTTTGCCTCCAGGAAAGCCTCGAAGTGTTCCTCTGGCTTGGACGCATTCTTCAGTTCCACGAATGGCAAGAGGGCATGGTCGTGTACATCATCCTTGATGCGATGGCTCTCTTCCTTGTAAAGTCGCTCCACTGGCACCTCCCAATCATACTTCTTATAATACTTCTCGTTTTGCTGGTTCTGTCGTTCGGCAAGTATCTTCAGATAGCGATTCAGCGCACGGTCTATCAAGTCGATGAATACAGCTTGATTGTCATAATAGAGTATCACCTTCACGGCATCGGTCTCGAAGAGTTCAAAGAGGTCTTCCATCACCTCCTTTAGTGCAAAGCCCAAGGTGGTAACGCTCACCTTCTCAAACTTGGAGCCGATTCGCTTGGCACAGAAAGCATAGAATGAATTGTTCAACTCCTGCATCGTGCGCACATACTTTGCCTTCTTTCCTACCTGTATCTCACCCACTTCACCTGTGATGCTCAAATCCTCCACGAGTTCGATACCGATGCTACGCACCTTGAAAGTAATCTTGTCTTCCACAGCCTTACGGTTCTTGGCATAGATGCTTTCCGCTGCACCACCATTGCCTCCATCGGCATTGCCTGTTGCATCTTCATCCTCCTCGATGTTGCCCTCCAAGTCATCAATAGTAAAGAGCGACAACTGGCGATTCTTCACCAAGAGAATGTCCTCAAACACCTTGGCAAGCACCTTTTTGAAGTCTGGTCCCAAGCGGTTACGCACGATGGCAGGACGCTCACAATATTCTGAACGAAGCACCACATTGCATAGATTCTCACGGCGCACGGCATGAATATTCGACATATACTCCATGTCGTCTTGCACAATCTGGATGATGTCCTTGCTGAGGTTGGTATATACATAGCCCCAGTTCAGTCGGTCGTCCTCATAGAAGTGTTGCTCTGGCATACGTAGGATGCGACCCACGGTTTGCGCCGTAAAGGTATAGCTCTCTATCTTACGAAAGATGAGGAGCACGGCAGCACGAGGACAGTCCCATCCCAAGGCGATGGCTTGCTTGAAGAGCAATACCTCGGTGAGATTGTCAGGTTTCTCGATGCCTTCAAGGTTCTCCTTCTCATTGCTCAGCCAGATGGCGAGCTTGCCATTGGCGGTATTGATGCCCTTCACCACGTCAAGATACAGCATCACCTCTTCCTTGATGCTGTCATCATCCTTGTCCATCTTGTCCTTGTCGTTAGGCAGCTGGATAAGCAGCAATGGGTTGATGTTTACACCTATCTTATGGAAAGCCTCAGCCAACTCCTCGCGCTTCTTCAAGGCAAGATGCACCAAGTGCTGGTTGAGCGAACCATTCGGGTCGTTAAACTGCAAAGCTGGATTCAATACCACGCCTTGTTTGATCATCCCCTCATTGATTACCTTCTCTCTTGGCACGGACACCAAGGCATCTTGTCGGGTGGTAACAGGCGTGGCAGAGATGCGAATCTCCACCTTTGGGTTGATGGTCTTCAATACCTTCTCGCTCTTGTTGGCGAGTTTGCCAGCAAACATGTGTTCCTCATCGATGATGACGATGATAGGGATCTGCTGTTCTTCCTGCGTACAGCGAGTAAGGTCGTAGAGCGAACTGCCCTGCTCGGTATCACGTATCATGACAGCATTGTCCTTGTTGACGCTTTCCCAGTTGACAAAGAGAATCTCGCCAGGATGGATATAGCCATCGGCAGAATGATCGAGATCATCGAAGATAACAGGATGCAACTGCTGACCCTCGGTGAAGAAAGACTTCATCTTGAAGTAGCTCTGCTCATGGAGCTTGTTTGGCGCAATCCAGATATAAGCCACCTCTTTGGATGGCACATCGGTACGCTCACGCAGTTCGGTATTCAGACGGAGCAACATCTCTGAAGCCATCACTGTTTTGCCTGCTCCCGTAGGAGCCTTGAACACAAGTGTATGTCTCATGCCCGAATAAGTCAAGAGGTCGATGGTCTTATCTACCAATTCCTTGACTGCTTTTTGCTGATATTGTATCTGTTTCATGCTTCGTCTCCTTTCTCATTGTCATCGTTATTTTCCACCTTATTATATATAGTGTTCTCTCCCTTATTATATATGGCATCAGTTTCTCTTACATGGCTATCCTTCTCTGCCGCCAAAGCGATAGCTTCTTCTACAAAGAGTGCGGCTTCTGATGTGCTTCGCTGCATCACGCCTTCTGCCAGCATATTGCCGTTCTCCTCTTCTTGTGCAAATTCAGACAAAGCATCAGACAAGAGTTGAGGCTTGCGCTTAGGCAACACTCTACGATAAGCGTTGAGGATGGCATCTGGCAAGGCACAAAGCTCCACTTGGTCTGCCACGTCCTCAAACTCATCATCATAGGCATAGCAGTTTGGAGAGAAGACATAGACCAAGTACTTGGCATCATCCTCGCAAACTTGCTTGATAAGTTCCACGATGGCGGCGATGGCTTCCTCACGAAAGATGACAAGCATTCGCTTTTTCCCATTGCTGCTCTCGAAATATCGGGCGATATTCTTGTTGATGTTCTTACCTGCAAATGGCTTCTCGGTATAAGCGTCATTGCGGATGCAAAGCATATCTGTGGAGAGCGTCATCAAGTCTCGCAAGTTCTTCGTTGTCTTTTCACGAGGCACAAACTTCGTCTTGTAATAACGGAGGTTGTTATGGGTTAAGCCTGGAACATCCTCTCCCTTTGGGGTGGTATAGCCTTGGATGACACGGCGATTGCGCTCGTAAGTGACATTCTCGCAAATCCCATTCTCGTTATTGGTTGCCAAGATACAACGGCGATGACCACCATCTTCAGCATTGAGTTGCATGGTAGCATCTAAACTTGTACCCGACCCTGCAAAGAAATCCAACACTAAAACATCTTTCCCCTTATTTGTATATTTTACCAATTTCTTCAATAGCTCACATGGCTTTGAGAACGAAAAGTCTAAAGATAAATCTCCCAAACGACTTGTACCCAATGAATTTATGCAATCATCTATATAATTAGGTGGGACTTTTCCTTTTTCTTCCGCATCCTTTTGATAGCGCTTTGTATAAACATTCCACTTAGACTGATTGCCATTCTCGTCAACGAGAGTTGCTTTCTTTACTTTTTTAAATACCAATAAATGTTTTTGTTTAAGATAACTATCCCAAGACCATCTCCAACACTTATCATTATTATCAATTGGTTTAACAAAAGCTGCATCCTTTACTTCGTCAGGAAAAATATTACCTGGCGGAATAATAAATGAATGGTCAGGACACTCTATATAATACCTTTGATTAGGTCTCGAATCCAAAGAACCTTGATACAAAGATTTAGTGCATTCATAGTATTCCCCGGCTCTTTCACCTTCAGTTTCCAACACTGGAAAATCAGATGTATTAGGCGCAAAGAATCGAGAAACGCAAGACTTATTATTAGCATAAGCCAACACATAGTCTACAGCAGGTGAAAAATGAGTACCTTTACCATTTCCTCTTTTTTGAACACGAGAAACAATAGCTATTTGATTATCCTCACCAAAAATTTCATTGCACAACAAAGTTAATTGAGCCACTTCATCTGACCCAATAGAAATAAAAATCACACCATTATCTCGCAATAAGTACTTAGCTTTTGACAATCGCTTATTCATAAACGATAACCATTTCGAATGGCGATAACCATCTTCCTTATCTACATACGAATCGTTATAGACAAAGTCCTTGTTACCCGTATTATAAGGTGGATCGATGTAAATGACATCAATCTTTCCTGTATGAGTATAACTAAGGGCGGTAAGGGCTTCGAGGTTATCACCCTCAATAAGGACATGGTTGGGAGCGGCAGGGTCATCGCTAACAATGGCACGCTCTGGAACTTCTTCTAAAACTGGCATTTCATCCACCATCTTTAGCTCTGCATTCTCTGGCTTATCCTCCCACACAAGGCCATACTTCTTCTGCGAACGGAGCAGCTTGAGCAACTCCGATTTCTCTTCGTTCGTAAGACCTTCCAGTTCATTTATTTTCTTTGCGAGTTCGTATTTGTTCATAAGCGATGGGAACGGCTCTTGTGCCATTCTATCCTTGCTCGCCCCCAAAGCAAATAAATGTTTCAGTTTGATAGTGTAAGCTGTTGTCTCCCAAAAGCTGTTTTCGCTCGGCTTTTCGAAGACAGTCTATCCTAAAAGAAATTGGCGCAGGGGTCATTACTCCTTTTAACGTCCTTGTACACTGAGGGATTAGGAGCCCTTGAAAAACAAGAACAGAAGCAAGAGGACACGCCTACGCCAACATGGTATATATGTATGTAGCACAAGGCGCACCCTCTCATAAAGAAAAGGGCGCACTTGTGCCGTGCATATACTACACGTTATAGTAGACGTCCACCGCCATCTCTCTCTGATTTTTCATTTGAAAGTTCCTAATTTTCAGTGTATCAGAAGCGAAACGTAGTAAACGTCTTTTCTCCAAAAATAGAGCCAAGCCTCGGATTATCGCCAGCAACTCATTGCCTGCCATCCAAGGAATGACGCTACAAAAGTAACAAAAAGATTTGGTATTAGCAAATAATCAGAAGGATTTTTGCAAATACAGACATAAAAAAGCCTTGCTACATCCCAATATAGCAAGGCTGCAATACTTATGCCTAAAATTGAATCATGATTAACTCATCTTCTCTTCTTTCCAAACAATTCAGAATGAGAACCAAGACGAAGTAATTCTACGACATCACCATCTATCCATATCAAAAGAAAGTCATCTTCTACATGACATTCCCAAAATCCCCTATAATCACCTTTAAGAATATGGGGCTTATTTTCTTTCGGGATTTCATTTCCTTCCAAAAGTAAATTCAAAATCTTTTTTAAGGCTTCAACCTTTAGAGAATCTCGCTTATACTTTTTAAAATCCTTCTTAAATCTACCTGAATAGCGTAATTTTCTCATGCCTTCATCAAATCTGCCATCATTTCGTCAACACTATCATAGACTTGTTCTTTAGCCCATTTCTCCCCATTGTCATAAGCCTTTCTCCAAGCTTGTGCCTCCTTTATTGCCTCTATAGTTTTCTCATTAGGCTCGTAATCGCACTCTTCCTCCTTCGCCTGACATTTCTTTGCCAAACGCTCAGCATAGCTACGAATCTTTGCTATAAATTCGTCCACACCATATCCGACCGGAACATTTAAATTTAAATTTACTGTCTGCATAATGCTTATCTTTTCATATTCACACCGCAAAAGTAACGAAAAGATTTTGTATTAGCAAATAATCAGAAGATTTTCTGCAAAATATTTGGCTTAATCTAAAAATGTGCTTCCAGAAATGGTAAGTATGACATCCATAAAAGGTATGGATGCACGACATAAGGGGATGAGGACGTACGTCTATAGGGGAAATCGACGTACGTCCAGAGCGGATGGGAACGTACATCCGAAGGGCGTGTCACTACCGTGGAACGAGCAGCTGACTCCCGTGGGACGCTCGTTCCACTCCCGTCAGCCGCTCAGCTGACTTTAGCGGTGCCCCCGACGGAGCTATAAGCGCATCCCGACACTCCTATAGAAAACTCCCCACGCTCCTATAGGCGCATCCCAACTAGCCTAAGAGCCGTAAGGCCCCCAGCTACCTCCTATCTCTCCACCTTTCTCATTTTATATAGCACCATCGGACCCTCCTTGATGGCGAGATGCCAACCGGCTGGCATCTCGCAGTAACCCTCCAATACCTTGCGAGCATGGTATTTAGTCACACCGAAGTGGCTGACAAAGTCCTTGACCGTGACATAGCCTTGCTCCTCACACACCTTCAGCACATACGACTCCTCCTTGTCTTGGGAAGAAGCCGGCATCTTCAAGCTCCACATCTGACGGCTGCAATCCCCATAATGATGGCGGTCGAATTCATCCATAAACTCCTTGGTGGGCTGAATGTCAAAGCCGCACACCTCCACCTCATTGGCTGGAATCAACTCGTCCTCATGGTAAGTCTTCTTATACTCCTCCCCATTCTCATCCTTATGATGGCGTACTCGCAACTTCGGACGGATGGTGCAGATGTCACCGATAGGTCCTGTAGCTCTTGGCATAATCTTATAGTTTAAAGTTTGACATACGTAAAGTTCTCGACGTCCACAAATCCTCCCTTGTTCTTGGTAGCGTAATTGTAGATGCCAAAGCGAGTGCCCATGAAGAATCGCCTATAGTCGAAAATCATCTTGAAGTCACGGATGACCTTCACCCAGTTCTTGCCATCCACACTATAAGATAAGGTGGCAAGATCTTGATGAAGACGGAAATCACAACTCATCTTGAGATAGACCACCTTCGACTTCAATGGCTGGCGATACATTTTCTCTCGCTTCACATCTGTCACCACCTTGTGCTCTTCCGACAAGGCGACACTCTCCGTGCTACCCACGATGAACGATTTCTTGCCTTCCTTTACGATGGAGAGCAAAGCCGCATCGCCTTGGAAGGCAGCTAGACCAGCCACATCGCCATCCTTCATCTTGCTCACATCCATCTTGATGATTCCCTCGCAAGCCGGTCCTTCCACACGATTGGTCAAAGTATTGGGAGCCATGAAGAGATTCCCTGCGATGCGAGAAGTCTTGAGGCGAAGGCAACCCTTGCGCTCTGTCAGCGACCAAGCCTCATCGTTCGGATTATGATTCCACTGCCATTGCAAGTCAAGCTTAGGACGAGAGAAATCATCGCTATACACCACTCCCTTGCCGTCGTAGCCCAACACAGGCTTGGTCATCGTGAGAGGCACATCTCCATTCGCATCCCCAAGCATAGGCCATCCATCTTTCCAAGTGCATGGCTCCAAGGTGAGCACTCGTCCCACTCCCCCTCTGTCCTGGAAGATGATGCCATACCATTTGCCATCAGGAGCATCGACAATGGTACCTTGTCCGACACCGCCATAGCCAGCAAACTCGGTCTCCAAGATGACCTTCTTCTCATAAGCTCCCCGGATATGATCGGCACGATAACAGACTTCACGGCGAGGATGTCCCCCCGTCCACGAAATCATCAAGAGGTAGTACTTGCCATCATGCTTGATCATGCGAGAACCCTCCAACAAGTTTTTCTCCTCGGCATCTCGCTCAAAGAGGCGACAATGGCTACCTTCCACCACTGCCGTCAAGTCGGAATTGAGTTGCACCATCTCTCCTGTGGCATAGACGACATACGCCTTGTCATCATCATCAAAGAAGAGAGAGGCATCGTGGAAGTGAGGCAGACGGCTATGGACAGTCCACTCTCCCTCGATGTCGTCAGCCGTGCAGATATAGGTTTCGCCACCAGGATGGTCATTTGGTGCAAAGAGCGCATAAAATTTGCCTCGATGATACTTCAAGGAAGTAGCCCACTGACCTCGACCATAGACCGTGCCATTCTTCATTTCATACTTAGGTGAGTCGGTCAACTTCGGGAAGATATAGTTGACGATTTCCCAGTTCACCAAATCCTTCGACTTCATGATAGGAGCGCCTGGCATCAAGTGCATCGTGGTACTCACCATATAGAAATTGTCGCCCACACGGATGACATCTGGGTCGGGAATGTCCGACCAAGCCATTGGATTCTGGAAGGTTGTCGTAGTCTGTTGGGATTTCACGATTGTTTGTTGCGCCATTCCACTTTGCGCACAGATAGGCATAGCAGAACTCATGCCACCCAACAATACGGAAGCGAATAATGTTTGTATATTCATTGTTCTTACATTATATATAATAGTTATTAATCATATATCTTGCCCCTCCTTCCAAACGACAGGAGAGAAACGATGGTGCAAAGGTAATGAAAAAACATCGTAATTTCATTTCTTTATGTTGCAAATCAGTTATAATAAGTAAAAATGGTAAATCCTTCTGTAAAATGTCTTATCAAATATCATAAATATTGTATTATCTTTGCACCGTGAAATTAAAACGTTACGACAATGAAGAAAGTAATATTTATGATGGCTGCTGTCATGGGACTATTCTTTACCCTGACTGCTTGCGCCAAGAAAAAGGAGAATAAAAGCAATATGGAATCAAATGTAAAAGCTAACGATGCAGCCGACCTCGACTGGACAGTGAAATGATTCATAAACACTTCATAATACACAAATCATTTACTCAATAGGTACAATTTATATATAATAGAATCGCAATTCAAAAAAATAGCCTGCTCGTCCGTGAGGATAAGCAGTTTTTTTAGTAGAAGTAAAAACAAAAAAAATATGCTTTTTTCTTCCCAAGAGCTTAATTTTTCCTCAAGAATGTTCTTATAAGAGATAAAGCAAGAAGCAATCTAGTTGCTCATCATAGCAACACAGGCTAAACTTGAAAAAAACAATAAGTAGAACATTTAAAATTATAGGAGAAATGATTATGAAACGAGTATTCAATCTTTTGGTAGTAGATGAGAGTGGCAGCATGAGCATCATCGAGCGCCAGGCACTCATTGGCATCAACGAAACCTTGACGACCATTCAGAAGATGCAAGCCACCCACAAGAACTTGGAGCAGCGAGTAACGCTCATCACCTTCGACAGCACCCACAAGAACCTTTTCTATGACAACGTGTCCGCCAAGAAGGCAAATCCGCTGAAGGCAAAGGATTACAATCCATGCGGAGCCACCCCACTCTATGATGCCATCGGCATGGGCATCGCCAAGATCAACGCCCAAGCCACCGAGCAAGATTCCGTTCTCGTAACCATCATCACCGATGGTGAGGAAAACTGCAGCGAGGAGTACAGTCTGAAGATGATCAAAAACCTCATCGAGAAGCTGAAAAAGCAGAACTGGACTTTTACTTTCATCGGCACCGACGACTTGGATGTGGAGAGCATCGCCCTGGACATGGGCATAGACAACCACCTCCAATTCTCCGAGGATGAGGCAGGCACCCGAGAGATGTTCGTCAGAGAGAACCGAGCCCGCGAACGCTACAACAAGTGCCGAGCCATGGACTGCGCCTTGCCTATTGGCAGCTACTTTAAGGATGAAAAAGAGGAAAAGAAAGAATTGAGAAGAAAGGGGAAGCGAGAAGGATAATTCGCAAAATTAGATAATAAAAGAGCAGCAATGATTTCTTGTTGCTCTTTTATTTTGGTGTAGAGGGTTGATATAAGCCAACTTCTGTCAAGAGAAGTTATGTATTGATTTTCTCCTCAAACTGCTGATACACAGCCTTCATATCATCAGGCATATAGCTTATCGCTCTCTCCTTAATTTCTTCTGGGATGCCGAAACGAGCCTCAGCTATGGAGCCAACAATCGCTCCTATCGTATCAAATTGTATAAAGCTACTGCTATTGGATTCTTCACTTAACAAATCACCTCCCAGAAACATTCAGGCAGGCTGATGTTCTTCACCTTCTTGGCTCCCTCAAACAGTGGGGCGATGTCTTCGGGGTCGAAACCAGCGATGCCACAGCCTATTGGGGTTACGAGGAATTGCTGATCGGGATGTTGCTGGGCATAGGCGACGAAATCATTGACGTATGGACGGATGGTTTCCACACCACCTTGCATCGTTGGGATGGCATAGCTCTGACCTTGAATACCTACCCCATTACCCAATACCGCACCGAAACGGAGGCGAGCTACTCTTGCAGTTCCTCCGCCATGCATGCCAGCCAGATTGCTGCCAAATACAAATATCTCGTTGGCTTTCAGAGTGTCTATCCACTCTGGAGTGATTCTGTTCTTCTTCAATTCTTCCATATTAATCTTCATATCTATATTATTCATTGCTTGATGATTATACATTCCATCGTCGCCTGCAAACAACGCAGCTGAACCAGGGGCAGATGACGCAGCAGAACTAGGAGATGATGTTGGAGCTGGACATGGGGCACACTCACAGCAAATATCAGACATCATGCCCTTACTATAAACTCTGCCCTCGTAATCCGATGCCACGAAATATCGCTTGAAATAAGGGATGATGACCTCGTGCATCATCTTGTTGGTACGCTGGGTAACGGCGGAGGCACTCATACCTAGCTGTTCGCCAACTTCCTTACCCTTGAAACCATCAATATAGAGCATCTGGAGGATAATCGAGTTTCTGCTGTCTCTGCCATAATATCTTAGGCAGATGTCTTGTATCATCTGGCGGAACTCATGATAAAACTCGCTATCCACCATATCGAGATGCTTTCTCGATGATGCCTGTCGCTCCTCGAAACTCTCGAAGAGATGTTCCTTCTGCACGCCCTTCAACTTGTCGAGCAACAAGAAGCGGAAGCCATTTACCATCCACGTTTTCAGCGTCATCGTGGGCTTGCGGTCCTCCAGGGGTTTGAACTGGTGATTGAAGAGATAAAGATAGTACTCATGGGCCAGAGACATGAAGTCCATGCCGGGCTTATGGCGCAGGCCGTATCGCTGGTCATAGACGCAATATGCCACTCGACAGTAGCCATAGAAGTATTCCTTCACTATCTTGCCGTCGCTATTCTTGAATCCCTCCAAGATGGCATCATCGGAGAGTTGCGACATATCATTTGCTTTTGTCATTCTCATTTCTTTTTTAAGTTTTTGTTTTTAACCATCTGCTTGAAATCTCACGTTCTATCTCCTTAAAAGAAATAAAAGTAGAAAAATGAAGCAAAGCCATGACTTTTTACTTTAAGATAATGCAAAGGTAACACAGTTTTCTGGAAAAAGAGAATAAATTTGTTTAAAACCTATTGCTGTTTCAAAGAAAAGCAGTACTTTTGCATAAAGATATAAAAACAAGAGATTATGAAACTGAAAGCATATCATTCCTTCATCATCTTCGCCGTGCTTGTGATGTCAGCGATTTTCTCCAGTGTGAGCAGTTATCGCAAGGCGCAATATGCCATTGTCAAGGATATGAACCAAGCTTTGGCGCAAACCATCGAGGAGCGACAAGACCAATGGATCACACCAGATACCATTCAGAGTTACCGCTCCCACCTCAGCATCGACATGCTCAAAAGCACAAGCATCCTCTGCTATGCCATAGGAAAGCCGGCAGAACTATGCAGCAAGGAAATGCAACTGGATAAACATACCATACAAGGCTATGCCAACTGCTCTATGGCTGACATCTTCGGAATGAGCAACCAACGCACATCATTCATACTGATGCTGATGGCAATGATATGGGCAATCTGGGCTATGCTATATCATCGCAAACATCATCAGCAGTTCATACTATCATCAGCAGAAGTTAGCAATGAGAATCTTTCTGCTGCATTTGTTTCTGATAAGAATATTAACGAAGGATGCAATCCTCTCTCTTTCGGAAGCCTCTCCTATTCATCTGAAGACGACTCCTTCTACAATGCAGATACCAAGCAAGCCATCCACTTCACCCCGATGCAACATCAACTGATGCAGATGTTCTTCGAAAAACATCAGTTGACCAAGCAAGAGATATGTGATGCACTTTGGCCTAAGAAGCCAGATGCTAGCGAAACGCTCTATACTTTGATTCGCCGCATCAAGCCTATCATTGAGAGCAATAGTAATCTCATGATAGAATCTGAAAGAGGAAAGGCTTATCGTCTGACTCAAAGATAAGACTTACATAACTATCACATTTTCAACTACTATTTCCATCTATCAGATGGATTCCGATGATATTGTCAGCCAAATGTCAGCTAGATATTTGGCTGATTCAATTCCTTCTTTCTATTTTTGCAAACAAATTGGTCACAGCATAATCTTCATACGGCTATGCTTTGACCAGGAAGATTAATGCTAAAAGACATGAAGAAGTTTTTTATATTTTCAGCCCTACTGATTATTGTGTGCAATATTTATTATCATCTCACCTACAAGGGAGACATCCGCACACCCTATTATGAGTTTAAGACTCGTATCGGAACCGCTCCCTTGAAGACTTATCGTGACACTGACTTCGGCTACACCATCTCATACCCTTGCATGTTCCAGCAGGAAGACAAGCAAGGGGAAGAATACTTGGGGCATGCCCGCTTCGTGTATTCAGATAGTGCCAACATCATCTTAGAGAGCTATGTCACCCCCAACTATAGCTCAAATCTTCAAGCCTGCGCCGATTCTCTCGCCGAAAAGCTACACTCTACTCCTACGATGCTGACCAAAAAGCAAGACTCCGCCTTCCTCCTCTCAGGCCCCGTATATGAAAACGATGTCCGAGTGGATGGATACAGCCACCATGACAAGTTCATCAAGAGCGGCAAAATACTCTTTGTCTATTCCCTCACCTATCCCGATTCCTACAAGCCCGCCATGCCTCGCCTCTTCCACTTGATAGAGAATTGGAAAGTATTGGGGGCTAATTAAATCCTTTTAAGAAACAAGCTGATTCTTCATTTTATGTCAACAAATTACTCAATTCCATCTTACAAATTACTCAATTCTTGCTGCGCTATTAAACAATAGCGCGACACAAGATTTCGGTAAAATGACATATTTTCAAGAACAAGATTTTGGTAAAACGGCATAAATCGCACAAATAAATTTTGGTAAAACGACATATTTTCAAGAAAAAGATTTTGGTAAAACAAAATTATTATGTATATTTGCGCCCATAAAACACTGAAAATATGGAGAATAGAGTATTTAAAAGAAAAATATACAAACAAATGGTTGAATGGAAGAGAAATTCCAAGGGTAGCACAGCTCTCCTTGTAGAGGGTGCTCGCCGTATAGGAAAATCAACTATCGTTGAGGAATTTGCAAAAAATGAATACCAATCATATATTCTGATAGACTTCAATGAGGCATGAACGCAAATCCGTTATCATCTTCGATGAAGTGCAACAGTGTCCAAAAGCTCGCCAAGCCATCAAATATCTGGTAAAAGATGGACGATACGACTACATTGAGACAGGTTCACTTATTAGCATACATAAGAGCACAAAAGACATTAGTATCCCAAGCGAAGAGCATCGCATCGAAATGTTTCCAATGGACTATGAGGAGTTCCGATGGGCAATGGGAGACAATGCGAGCATCCCTCTGCTACGACAAGTTTTCGACAAGAAGATGTCATTAGGCGAAGGAGTAAATCGATTAAAAATGCGAGAACTCCGCCTATATATGTTGGTTGGCGGAATGCCCCAAGCTGTCAATGCCTATATCAACACCAACAATCTACAGCAAGTTGATACAATCAAACGACAGATATTGCAGCTTTATGCGGATGACTTCAGAAAGATAGACCCATCAGGCAAGATTTCTAAACTGTTTATGTCTATTCCTGCCCAACTGAGCAAGAATCAGCTTCGCTACCAGCCTTCTTCAGCAGTAGGCAGATTGTCTGCAGAAAAAATAGACGAACTGATACTCAACTTGGAAGATAGTAAAACCATCAATATCGCATACCACACAGATGATCCAAATGTTGGAATGCCATTAACAACCAATATCAATAAATACAAATTGTACGTCGGTGACACAGGGCTATTTGTGACCTTGGCGTTCTGGGACAAGGATTACACAGAGAACATCATCTACCAGAAGCTTTTGGGCGATAAGTTGTCCACAAACATGGGGTATGTATTTGAGAACTTGGTAGCCCAAATGCTAAGAGCATCTGGCAATCGCCTCTTTTACTATACTTTCCCAAAGGATGCCACCCACTCTTACGAGATAGACTTTTTATTGTCTAGGGGCAATAAGCTATGCCCTATAGAGGTAAAGTCATCTGGGTATAAGACTCATGCTTCCCTAGATGCTTTCTGCCAAAAATTCTCAGATAGAGCCATCCACCCATATCTGATTTATACGAAAGACTTACAGAAAGACGGCCAAACACTTTTGCTACCAATCTACATGACACCTTTTCTATAATATCAGGGCAGCCATAAGGGTATCTTGCACGACCAACTTTCTTTCCAACTCTACGTATCAGACTTGTTTAGCACCAATGACGACGCAAATATAAGGGAACTGGTGCCGGACAAGGACAGAAGAATAGAATGTAGAAAAGACCATTGGCAAGGGACAAGTTTAATTTTCTTGAAAATATCATACACTTCCGAATGAATTCCGAAGAAAAGGTGTACTTTTGCATTCGCATTACTGATTAAATTCATTCGATTATGGAAAAAGAAGCAAGAGATTCTTTCGAGAATCCTGAGAAAAGAGTTAGTAAACTGCCCTCAGAGTGTACCACCATCATCGTGGGGGAAGAGCAGAGTGCAGATGGTGCCAAGTACCTTTGCCGCTCCAGCGACTTCGATGCACTGATGGCTATCAACATCGAGGTGCATGAGGACACGAAGTTTGGACCAGAGGAATTTGTTGCCAAGGACAGCAAGTTCCGTTGCCCATTGCCAAAGGAGGCCTTGGGATATACGGGGCTGCCAGATTACCAGTTCCCTGGCGAATGGGGAAGCGCTGGATTCAATACAGCCGGTGTGGGCATGAGTTCCACCGAAACCATCTTCTCTTCTGAGAAAGCCCTCGCCTTCGACCCATACGTAGAGAACGGACTTGCTGAGAATTGCACCTACAACATCGTGTTGCCTTACGTTCGTTCGGCTCGTGAAGGTGCAGCCAGACTAGGCAAACTCATCGAACAATATGGTTCGGCAGAGGGATTCGGCATCGGATTCATCGACGACAAGGAGATATGGTATTTGGAGAATGCCTGCGGACATAAATGGTTGGCTTGCCGTATGCCAAAGGACCAGTATTTCGTAACGGGCAACCAGAGCCGTTTCCGTGACTACGACCCAGAGGACCAGGAGAACTTCATAGCTGCTCCCGACTTGATAGAGTTTGCCGAGAAGAATGGTCTTTACGACCCAAACAATGCCGAGGCTGAGAAAGACAAGCATGGCAAGGCGAAGTTTGATTTCCACGAGGCATACTCTCGTGATGAGAAACTCGATACCACTTACAATTATCCACGAGTATGGGGATTGCAACAGATGTTCTCGCCAGCCATCCAAAACGACGTGACCAAGAACACCTTCCCTGTATTCGCCAAGGCAGCGCATCAGATTTCGCTCACCGACCTCCGCACCGCCTTCCGCTTCCATTACGACAATACCGACCACGACCCATATCTGCATGAAAATGGCAAGGAGCCTTATCGCCCAGTTTCCATCTTCCGCACCACGCAGACCCACATCATCCAGGTAAGGGAGGGATTGCCTCATGCCATCGGACACATCACTTACGTGGCAATGGGCATGGGCGACCTCAGCGTCTTCCTCCCACTCTATCAAGGTGCCAAGACCTTCCCTGAACTTTACACCCATGTGGCAAATGGCAGATGCAAGGACGACAGTGCCTACTGGCGTTTCCGCAAGGTGATGACGCTCGGCATGACCGACTACAACGCCTTCGCCCCTATCATCAAGGATGCTTACGCCAAGTTGGAGGCAGAGAACGACCAGCGCCAGAAGGAGATGGAAGCAGAGTATCTGAAGCTTTACAAGGAGAGTCCGATGAAGGCACAAGACCTCTTGCAGCAGTTCTCCGACGACATTCTCAACCATGCCATCGAGGTGGCAGACGGACTGGTAGAAGAACTTTTCACCCGCCTCACTGCCAAGATTCAGAAGGAATATCTCTTCCACGGCGCATAATTGGCACACAACTCCTTGACCTACATCAATGCCTGTCATAGCGTTGCTTGACTTGTGTCAAAAAATAGCTTTCTTTCATCATTTTGTCACGACTTTGTGACAGAGATTCAAAAAATAGGCATTACCTTTGCAGTCGAAAAAGGTAAGATTGTAATAAGGATAATGTTTAACCGGAGTCCTCAAATGGAGGCTCCACAAAAGAAAGAAAGGAAACAAATTATGATGTTAACAGTTATGATTTTCGCAGTAGTAGCAGTTATGCTCGCAGAAGCTGTGAATGTAAACAACAAGATTGAGATGGGTAAGTAATCCCACTCAGATTGGTAAAAAGATCTGGGCGTCAGCCCATAGTATTAATGTATTAAAAAAGAAAGGATAACGATTATGAAAACAATGTTCAAAAACGCAAAGAAGGCTATAAAGGCCTTGGTTGCCAACTATATGAACGCTATGGAGATGTATGGCGAGGCTTTGAACAGAAGTCGTGGTTGCGGTTGCTACGCATAAGCAAGTAATTACGTTTACAATAATAAAAAGCGTGTAGGTCTAGATGGCTTGCACGCTTTTTTATATTTCTCCCCCAGGACATCATCTACTATACCGCCCTATCCCCTTCTGCCATAGTCAACTCATCCAAGAGTCCTTGGCAAGCATCCTCCAAAAGAGTGATAACTAACTCAAAGTCACTATAGTCGCCATAATATGGGTCAGGAACCGTGGTGTATTCACGATGTGAGGTCAAGAAGTCTGCCATACGCACTACCTTGTCTTTATCCGCCTGTGAGGAAGCCATGGAGGTAATGGCACGATAGTTTTCGTTGTCCATCACCACGATGGTATCGAATCTCTTGAAGTCGGAACGTTGGAACTGTCTAGCATGACTATCAAAACGATACCCATGCTCTGCCCCACACTTTCTCATACGGCTATCGGGCAACTGTCCCACGTGCCAGCTTCCGATACCAGCCGAATCGATTTCAAACTCATCGCTCAATCCAGCCTTCTCCACGAGCGACTTCATGATGCCTTCGGCTGCCGGAGAGCGACAGATATTGCCGAGGCAAATAAATAATACTGTATGTTTACCTTGTTTCATCATTTTTTTCTATTTTACCAGATTATTACCGCCGTTAATTGGTTTGCAAAATTAAGAAATATTCCTTTAATTGCAAAACTTTAGGTAAGAAAAGTGACAAAACGAAGAAAAGCATGGACAGCCATCACGGCTACCCATGCCCTATTCAAATATGATCTATTCTTAAAAAAGCTAACCTAGTTGCAAGATACACCTTTTATATAATATATAGGCATACCTTGCAACCTATTTTTTTCTACTTCAATTTCTTGTAACCATAAACGGCACGATCGCCCAACTGCTCCTCGATACGGATAAGCTGGTTGTACTTCGCCATACGATCGGTACGGCTCATACTACCCGTCTTGATCTGACCAGAGTTGGTAGCCACGGCGATGTCGGCGATAGTAGTGTCCTCGGTCTCGCCAGAACGGTGAGAAGTGACGGTGGTATAACCGTGACGATGTGCCATCTCGATAGCATCCAAGGTCTCGGTGAGCGAACCTATCTGATTGACCTTGATGAGGATAGAGTTGGCAGCACCCATCTTGATACCCTTCTCCAAGAACTTGACATTGGTAACGAAGAGGTCGTCACCCACCAACTGGCAACGGTCACCGATGGCAGCGGTCAACTTCACCCAGTTGTCCCAGTCGTTCTCATCCAAACCATCCTCGATAGAATCGATAGGATACTTGGTTATCAATTCTTCCAAGAACTTGATTTGCTCCTCGGCAGTGAGTTTCTTACCATTAGGATCCTTCTTCTTGCCATCCTTCAACTGGCGATAATCATAGTACCACTCACCATTCTCCTGTACGGCAAACTCGCTCGCAGCACAGTCCATGGCAATCTTCACGTCCTTGCCTGGCTCATAGCCAGCGTTCTTGATAGCCTGGCAGATGCTCTCTAAAGCATCCTCTATACCATTGAGCGCAGGAGCGAAACCGCCCTCATCACCTACAGCAGTAGAAAGCCCACGGCTCTTCAAGAGTTTAGCCAAAGCGTGGAACACCTCAGCACCCATGCGGATAGCCTCTTTCTCAGAAGGAGCACCCACAGGACGAATCATAAACTCTTGGAATGCGATAGGAGCATCAGAGTGAGCGCCACCATTGATGATGTTCATCATAGGAACAGGCAATGTATAGGTGTTGCAACCACCAATATAGCGATAGAGAGGTATCTGGAGATACTCTGCCGCAGCATGAGCCACAGCCAAGGAAACACCGAGGATGGCATTGGCACCGAGGTTAGACTTAGTCTTGGTACCATCGAGTTCCAACATCTTGTAGTCGATGTCACGCTGTTCCAACGCAGACATACCGATGATGGCAGGAGCTATCACCTTGTTGACGTTCTCCACAGCCTTGAGCACACCCTTGCCAAGATAGCGATTCTTGTCGCCATCACGGAGTTCGAGGGCCTCGTTCTCACCAGTTGAAGCACCAGAAGGAACAGAAGCACGGCCTACGACGCCCGACTCCAATGTGATTTCAACCTCTACTGTTGGATTGCCACGTGAATCCAAGATTTCTCTTGCATGTACTTTTTCGATAATCATAATCTTAATACTTTAAATTGTTACATTTATTCTTGCAGAGCTTGCCCTGACACGAACAAACCCTCTACCTTTCGGCTGCAAAGTTACAAATTTTATTGTAATTATCCAAATGAAACGTATAGCCAATAATCGGTATTTTAGCGAAGTGTCCAAATACCGACTTTTAGGTATTAAAGCGGGCGATTCTTGTCATCCGACCATTTTCTCCCCCATTTTCCTTTGCCGTTTCAAATAATAATCGTAATTTTGCAGAGACTTAAAATATAAGCACAATAGAATAAACTCAAAAAGGTTGTAATAAAAAAACAACCAAAATGGTTGTTTTTCGGAAATCAACCCAAAAAGGTTGATTTTTCACATATTTAATATAAATAATGAAGATAAAAAACATAATTTTTGGAGCCTTGGTTGTGCTCCTAGTCGTAGCTTGCCAAGGTGGCAAGACGGCAAGTGGCGAGGGGGGCGATACCCTCCAGATGAAATACGCTGAGTTGCTCACCATCGTGAAGCATAACGATGGTGCCTATACGGAGGCAATCATCGAAAACCCTTGGAAGAAGGGGACGACATTACACAAGTACATCCTCGTACCTAAAGGCAATGAGGGCGACGAGACCGTGGCAAGGCTCAAGGATGACATCCGAGAGAATGCGACTTTGCAAATGGGTAGCCACTGCGACATCGTGCGCACTCCTTTGGAGAGCAACGTGGTGTTCACGGCTCCTCACTGCCAATTGATGTATGAACTGGGATGCAAGAACGCCATCACTGGTGTTTGCGACAAAGACTACATCAATATTCCTGACATCAAGGAGAGGGTGAAGCTATCAGATGGCAAGGCTTCTACTTCTGATACGGATAAAGTCATCATCGATTGCGGCTCCAGTATGCAACCCGATATGGAGCGAATCATCGCCTTGAAGCCTGAAGGTTTGCTTATCTCTCCTTTCGAGAACAGTGGCGGATATGGCAAGCTCGACAAACTCCACATCCCTATCATCGAGACTGCCGACTATATGGAAACCTCCCCTCTCGGCAGAGCGGAATGGATGAAATTCTATGGATTATTGTTTAAGAGTGAAGAACGAAGCGACTCTCTCTTCTCTTCAATAGAAAAGGAGTACTTGGCTCTGAAGGCTGAGGCTGCGAAGTTGCCACAAGGTCTCTCCATTCTTACCGAACGAAAGATGGGGAGCGTATGGTATGTACCTGGCGGCAAGAGTACGATGGGAATCCTATTGAAGGATGCCAACGCCAAATATATCTTTGCCGATGACACTCACAGTGGTAGCCTTGCTTACGGTCCGGAACGCATTCTCAGCAAAGGAACACAAATTGACGTATGGGCATTCAAATATTTCGGCGGCAAGGCTTTAAGCAAGAATGACTTGCTCGCTGAATATGAGGGATATAAGGTCTTGAAGGCTTTCAATAGCAACAGCATTTATCAGGTAGATACCAGCACGCAACCCTACTTCGAGTTGACCAGTTTCCATCCTGAGATTTTGCTCCGAGAGTTCATCATCTTGGCGCATCCCAAGGCTACACAATTCGGAAAGCTCCGATTCTACCAACATTTGTTTTAGGTACGGTTTTTTATCAATCTTGACTCAAGCAACTCATCTATTATGAATAAGGCAACGATATATTCTTTGGTGCTCATTGTGGCAATTGCGTTTCTCTTCTTCGCCAACTTGGCATGGGGAAGCGTCAATATTCCGTTCAAGGAGGTGTTAGATATTCTTACATCTTCGGGAGCAGAAGTGCCCCATGCGTTGATGGGAACAGACGAGAGCTTGGGCTCTGCCAACCGATATATCATCCTAGAGTCTCGCCTGCCACAAGCCATCACTGCCCTACTCTCTGGCGCAGCCCTTGCCACAAGCGGTTTGCTCTTGCAGACTGCCTTTCGCAACCCCTTGGCTGGCCCTGATGTCTTCGGTATCAGCAGTGGCGCGGGACTCGCCGTAGCCATCGTGATGCTTTCCCTTGGTGGCAACATCACGATGGGCGACTATACCATAGGTGGTTTCCTCGCCAGCCTTATCTCAGCCTTTGCTGGAGCCATGGTGGTGATGGGCATCATCACGCTCTTCTCTACGATGGTGCGTAACCAGGTGGTACTTCTCATCATCGGAATCATGGTGGGATACCTCGCCAGCAGTGCCATCTCGCTCTTGAATTTCTTCAGCACGGCAGAGGGCGTGAAGTCGTATATGGTTTGGGGAATGGGAAGCTTCGGCAATGTGTCGATGAATGAGGTGGGATATTTCACCCTCATCGCCCTCATCGGCTTATTTCTGTCATTGCTTCTGATAAAACCACTGAATGCCATGCTCTTGGGCGAACAATATGCAGAGAACTTAGGTTTCAACGTCCATCGTCTGCGCATCGCCTTGCTAATCATTACTGGATTGCTCACGGCAGTGGTCACCGCCTTCTGTGGTCCCATCGCCTTCATCGGACTAGCCACTCCTCACATCGTCCGTCTCTTGATTGGCACCGACAACCACCGTCAAGTACTCCCACTCACAATGCTGATGGGTTCCACCATCGCCCTACTCTGCAATGCTCTCTGCACATTGCCTGCAGATGGCGGTTTGATTCCCCTCAATGCCGTCACCCCACTCTTCGGTGCTCCAGTCATCATTTACGTTTTACTAAAAAAGCAATAAACCGTCTATTGCGACCAAGGCTTGCCACCTATTACGACCAACGCTAGCCGTCTATTACGACGGACAGGAGCCGTCATAGATGGCATTGTCTTATCATCATCCATTACAATGCTACATCGTTACAAACAAAAAACAAGCTATATTCTGCATCACAAGCCCCAAATACCAATAAAGACTACAGAAAACTAACTATTTGAGAGAATCTCTCGCATTTTTTCGCATTTTTTGATACGTTATTAAAAAATAATCCTTACCTTTGCAATCGTATTGCCTTGCTGAAAGCCTCCAATGGGCTAAGGTTGGGGATACATATACATATTAAGGCGTAACTGAACGCTTTGGTTTTGACGATTCGTGAACTTCGCAACTTCAACAACTTGTCAAGAACAAAAGCAACGGGGACGCCCTATGGGATGTATATTATACAGCCCTCATTAGCTTTGGACTTCTAAGTTCAGAGCCTAATGGGGTATCTATATAGTTACATCGGCGTGGGGCTTTCAGCGTTGCTCGTTTCGGCAAGTTGGGGCAATGCGAAGGCCTACGAATCGTGGAACGAGTGACAGGACTGGCTCCACGCTTTCTTATGTATATACCTTAATTTATAATATTAACCGCCAATTTGGGAGTCGTTGGTCTAATAACATGTGATATGAAAAAGAACATAATGAAACTTGCAGCAATTGCAGCTTTGTTAACCGTTTGCATCCCTAAGGCAAACGCCCAAGTTCAAAGAAGCGAATGGACGGCAGGTCCTATCATCACCACAACCAACCCTATTTATTCTGGTGCAGCCATGGTTGCAGAAGGTACGATTGCAGCCATCTATTGTGGTGTTGACATGGAAGACGGAACAGCCAAACGAGATTTACCTTCTTCTGCCAAATTTTGGATGCCAATGTTTACCTACAAATGGCACGCCATCAAAAGCATGAAAATTGATGATGAAAAGGCTAAGTTCAGACACAAGATGGACTGGAGCTTGAAAAACTACTCTGTAGGTTATCGTCTTGGCTATATGTCTCGCACGGCACCATTAGGATTTGAAATCCAAGCTAATTACGAACAAGTGAATATGGCATACAAGATGCCAGAGGATGAAGATTACAGAGATGCGACCAAGACAATGTTTGTACCAACTGCATTGCTAAAGGTACGTTTCGGAAGCTATACCACGGGGGCTTTCTGCCCTACTTTGGAAATCGGTGGAAGCTATGACTATGCGTTGAGCTACAAGGAGAAATCTGAAGGTGAAACAATTAAAAACAAAGATCTTGTCAACAGTGGCTTCTCTGGCATTGTCGGCATAGGCTTTACCATTCCTTCAACTCATTGGCATTGGAACTTGCGCTATTCTCATCAGTTCTACAAATACTATAACAAGGATGCAGAACTTGATGGACAAAAGCTCAACTTCAACGAGAAGTCAACGTTCGGAACTTTCATGCTTGTTTCATCCTATGCCTTCTAACTATGAGAAAGTCATTCTTCAAAAATATCCTGCTTGCATTTGCTCTCATTTTGGCAAGTGCAAGCTGCCAAGCTGCCTCTAAGGACAAGATAAAGGCAGACAGTTGCTTGTGTAAAGCCCTTGGCGACAGTATTAGCCACATCATCCAATCATCACGTCATATTCGTACATTTATTTGTAATACTGACAAAGGAAAGATTATCAATACGAATATCAAGAAACTATCTCGTAAGCAGAACTACCTTTTTAAATTTCTTCTATCAAATCCACAGATGAGTAAACATGACGAGGTCGTCTTTGGACATTTTTCACCATGTATTGGGTTTGAACTAAAGAAATCCAATAAGGAAAAAATATTTATCTATGCTGATTTTGGGCTAGGTAAATGGATGATTTGCAATGCACAGAGCAAACAGATAAAACGTTTCGACATAGAGGGTTATGAGTTGCTGCGTTTTAGCACCATGCTTTATCCTAAAGATGAGTTTATTATGGGTATTTACAATAACAGACTAAGCAAATGAAAAAAGTAATTATATTTCTGTCTATGCTGTTGATGACAGCTATGACACACGCTCAAACCATCCATTGGCTTACATTCATCGACACCAAGGATGAGAATGTGGGCGAAATAGACATTTTGGGTAGAAAGGTTTTATACGGCAGATACATAAATCTGATTAATGCAGCCTTGGCTACAAAAGGATATACAGCAAAAATTTACGACTATTACGACTCACGTCTGACGCCTGAAAATTGTAAGGCTGTCGTACAAAACTTACGCTGCCAACCGAATGACATCATCATGTTCTATTACATTGGGCATGGTGGAAGAGCCATCAATGACAAGTCCACAGTATATCCACAAATGTGCTTAGGTCAATCCTACAACGAAAGAATGATTCCACTCGATTGGGTCTATAACCAACTCAAATCGAAAGGGGCTCGTCTATCAGTAACTATCGGAATGTGCTGTAACTCTGAGACAAGAGGAATGACGGCAAAGATTGCTCCTCAATTTAGTCCAAACTATGGAAATACTTATATGACAGACTCCGAGGCTGCAAGAATCCAAGAACTTTGTCTCAATTACAAAGGAAACGTACTTGTTACTTCAGCTTCCCCAGGTCAAACATCAGTGTGCGCAGAAAGTAACCTTGGCTACTTTGACACATATACCAATGTACTTGTACATGCTTTTGATGCTCTCCAAAAAGGAGAATTAACACCGTCTTGGGATGCTTTGCTGGCTGAGACGAAATCTACAGTTAATGAAGTGACAAAGAACAGACAAACACCAATTTTCGAGACTCACGTGACTAAGGTATCGGCTCCTCAGCAGCCCGCACAAAAAGAAGCGCCAAAGCAAGAAAACGTAGAAAAGCCAGCTCCTAAGCAAGAAGAAAACTCATCAGATGAAAGCACAGAAGAGCAGTCTGCACAAGAATTATTCAACAAGATTGCCACAATCTATGATTATCTTGCTGATACTAGCATCAACGAGGACGATCGAATAGACATGGAGCAATGGTTTACCCAAACATATGGTACGCTCTTCAGTGAAGTCAAAGTACTAACCCAAGACAATGACTGTATCATTGACAGAAGCAGCTTTGAAGATTTCAATGGAAGAGTAGCTACATCTCGACTTCTTAGAAAGGTTGCCGTCTGTGGAGCCATTAAAGGCGCAAATGGGAAACTTGCATTAGCTGTAAAAGAAATATATAAAAAATAAAATATCATAATATGAAACAGACTGTTCTTTATAAGCGATTGGCGATGATGTTCTTCGCCATCATCATAATGAGTCAAGCCTTTGCTCAATACCAACTCACAGAACAAATACAAAGACGCGCTGCAGAAAAAGTCGGTCAAATGAATGACTATATCTCATTTATGGCAAACAAAAATAAGAAAGCTAACACCCGACTTTATTACAAGAAAAAGGCGCTCAATCTATTTGTCGGATATGGTGAAAGCTACGAGGAAGATGGAGTAAGAAAAGAAGGCGTACAGATGGAAGTAACATCCATCAAGAGAAAGACAAAATCTCGCCGTTTAATGAAGACTTACTTTCAAAGTCTCATAGACCTAGGCTATAGCCAAGTATCCATTACGTCAACGGATATCGCAGACATCAAAGTAAGTCAACTCCAAAAGATTGGAGAGAATCGTTACGTATGTACTTGCTACTTTGAGCAAGCTTTTGTTGGTTACCAAGACGGTCGCCCTATATACAAAGACATAACTCGTAAACATGTCAAATGCTACGTCTTCGCTGAAGAAACAGAAAATGGAACCGAGTTTATGGTTTTACTTGGCGACGTAACAGCAGATGAGACTCGTAAGTTATGACAAGATACTTGATTGTACTTTTCTTCTTGTGCCTGTCCTACCCTATAAAAGGATGGGCGCAAGAAGCACATTGCGATACGATTCTTGCAAATAGAATCTACGAATACATTGGCTTATTCAAAGACTACCTGCACTTTATCTCCCAAAAGCAAAAGCCTTTGAAAGCCAAATGTTATTATGAGAAAAAAGCGAAGTCGCTATTCACCCCCGACGCACAAGTGATCATCTATAAAAACGGAATTGAATTTCAGAAAGAACCCATAGACTCGTTTCTTTTCCATATAAGAAACAACAAACTATCGCTATCTAACATTAGTATAGATTCTATCCAAGTTCCTAATTGGACCAGTAACAGATTAGAATCACAACAAGACGCATTATGGGTAGATTGCCAGATCATATCCATTGCTAAGACAATAACATATAGTCACCAAGATAGCATTATGCTCACAAAGGAAATGACAGAGATGCGTGATGAATGGCGACCCTTGCTAAGTAATCTGTATATAACTTATAAACTTAATAGTATTGAAAAAAATGAAATCAAACAAGACAATATTCACCCTCCTATTGTTGTTGATTGCACCAATGGCGACCAAAGCACAATTAGTCAACGAGTTAAACAAAAGCATGTACAATGCAAGAGTAAAACTCGTGGACGAGTTCTTCAGCCGGTTCAACGGAGCAGAAATGAGAAAAGACATTCCAAGCAAAAGCAAAGACGCAAGGAAGAAGAATCTTCTCATGCTATTAAACCTAGCCAACTACAAATCTGCAACTGATACAAAACTAAAAGTTGCAGATTCTATGATGCAACAAGCGATTGACAACAAAGTCCAACTTCAATATGCAGATTCACTTTGGTTTGCCAAAGTAAAATGCAAAGGCAGTTACAAAGGAAAAGAGACTTCATTCTTTTTATATCTGACCATAGAGCAACGAGGTGAGGATATGTATAAATGGGTAATCCAAAAAGCAGAAGGAAAAATCTTCGAGCTGACACCAAAAGTAAAGAATGAGCGAATCATGCTCATGCCTGATGACCATGAGACAAGATTCACTTCGCTTCACCGTGTCACGTCAGACTACCAAGAGAGTGTCACCAACTTTGCCAGCAAATACTATCAAGTAGATGCTACCACCGCCTTTTATACAATGGTTCAAACAGGTCTTTTGAAGATCGACTTTATTGACAATGTCAAGCTCATCTTTCTCCAAATTCCAGAATATACTTTCAGCATCGAGTACTTTGACAGAGAAGGAAACAACTCTGGATGGCTCATTAGTAACCTATGGAAAATGAACAACGATGAGAAAAAGCAATTTCTAAATAATATTTATACAAGTCAAAAAAGTAAGATATGAAAAAACTATATTTAATAGCAGGAATGTGTTTGACATTTCTATCCACACAAGCTCAAACACCGACTTCGACCATTCAAAAATACGGCAACTATCTCACTACATGGATGGATGAAGAGGATATAGAGATGAGAGATAAGATCTCCCAAATGTGTGAAGGCAAGAAAAGTTGCAGAGTAGATGACAAGTTGATGCTTGAATTCATCAAACGTTCCAAAGAGGTTCTCGGCAATGGTGACAAGGTCATGGACACCTATCTAAACGGATTTGAAAACCTAGATGGAAAGACTCTGTTTCTGTTGTCCAACATAACTCAATTAGCAGACGATGCAGCGCCTGACATTAAGAACAAAAAAGACAATGAGCCTCCATTGAAATGTGTCACTGCCGACCTGATGGTAAAGAATAAAGATATAAACTTCAATGGATCAGACATGTTCATGCTAAGAGGCAACATGATTACAGGCATAGTTGACAACAACAATGATTTGTCTATAGGTAAAGCCATCCGTCTCTATTCGCAGCACAAATATGAAGAGGCTTTCAGAATGTTCCGCACTCTCGCCTATCAAGACATTTTCAATTACGAAGCCCAATACTATCTTGCTGTCATGGAAATAAAGAAACAAGGATGCAGCTATCTCTCGCCGAAAGTAAGAGATAAAGAATGTCTCTGGTTTTGTACCAAGCCTTTTCTTCTTACTGATGGTTCAAAGAATGGAGATAAGCTAAAATCTTTCTACTATAGATTCTCCATGGACGAGAGGCAAAACATATACAACGGATTTGGTATATATTCCAACTCATTTACCTTACTCAAACCATTCAACGAAGGTTTATTACCATTCAAAGAGAAGAGTGGCAACAAATATGCCTTTGGGTTTATGGATGAAACCGGAAAAGTTGTGGTTCCTGCAAAATATGGATTTGCATATCCTTTCGGACGTAACGGATTGGCAATCATACAAAATGGCGACAAGGTTTGCGCCATAGATAAATTGGGAAAGGAAGTTGTCCCCTTTGGGGCTTATGACAATATGGGAAGAGGTTTCAAAAATGGCAACAATGTAGCCCACATCGGGAAAACAGCATACCTCATCAACAAAGAAGGTTCCATCATAAAGACCCTTGTTAATGGCAAGGAAGATGTGTGGTGTGGAAATTATTACTATGGTGACTACCTCGTAATAGGTGAAGGAACAGATATGAAATACATCTTTGACTGTGATGGCAACATCTTTTGGAAAGGACACGCTGCCGCATATTCCATCAATGCCGAAAAAGGAACTATCACCATGGGCGAAGAAAGAGCAGACAAGATTGTGCCAATTAAAGAAACCGAAGTTCCTTACAATTGGTAAGGAAAAGCACACGATAAGTTTTCCTCTCTATAGGCTGTACCCCTCCTTTTTGCGTTAAATATTCTTTTTCTTGCTTGATATTCAGAATAATTCGCTATTTTTGCAATATCAATTCAAAAAGAAGCATTTATGGCATTAAAATTATATCCTGTAGGAATCCAGACGTTTGAGGAGATCAGAAAGCGTGACCTCCTCTATGTTGATAAGACGGAATACATCTACCGAATGACACATTCTGGTGGAAAATATTTCTTCTTAGGACGACCACGCCGCTTTGGCAAGTCGCTTTTGGTATCAACTCTTGAAAGCTATTTCTCAGGAAAGAAGGAGTTGTTTGAGGGGCTTGCCATCGAAAAGTTGGAGCAGGAATGGACGGAATATCCTGTTCTGCATTTCAGCATGGCAGGTGGCAAGCACATGGAGAAAGAGCAACTGCAAAGATACCTTCTTTATATTCTGAAGAAAAATGAAGAACGTTTTGGAATTGAGGACGATGCTATCGATCCCAACATCAGATTTTCCAATCTTATAGAAACTGCTTATCGCAAGACTGGCAAACAGGTCGTTGTGCTCATCGATGAGTATGATGCCCCTATGCTTGATGTGGTACACGAAGAGGAATCACTGGATGTTCTTCGCAATATCATGCGCAACTTCTATAGCCCCTTAAAAGATTCCGAGCCTATGCTCCGCTTTGTCTTCTTGACTGGTATCACCAAGTTCTCGCAAGTAAGCATCTTCAGTGAATTGAACAACATCAAGAATATTTCGATGGATGATGAATATGCTGGCATCTGCGGAATCACCAAGGAGGAATTGCTCACTCAAATGTCGGAGGATATAGATGCATTGGCTGAGGGACAAGGATTGTCTAGGGAAGAAACGATTGCTAAGCTAAAGGAAAACTACGATGGCTATCATTTCTCGCCATCATCTCCTGATGTATTCAATCCATTCAGTTTGCTGAATTGTTTTGATGACAAGAATTTCGGTGCATATTGGTTTGCATCTGGCACACCAACCTATCTCATCAATATGCTTCGCAAGTTCTCCGTCCTACCTACCAAGTTAGGCAAGACGCTGGCACGAGCTTCCGCTTTCGATGCGCCAACGGAGAACCTGAAGACGATTACCCCATTGCTCTACCAGAGCGGTTACATCACCATCAAGGGCTATGACAAGATGAGTCAGCTCTTTACGCTCGACTTACCAAACAAGGAAATCAAGGTGGGCTTGTTTGAGAGTCTTCTGCCTAATTATCTAGAGGGAATGTATGCCGAGGAGGGCGATGTCGCCATTGCCCAAATGTCGGTGTTGATACGTCAGGGCGACATGGATGGAGCCTTGCGTTTGCTACAGGAGTTCTTGGGTACGGTGCCTTATTGCAACAATACCAATTACGAGGGACATTACCAACAAGAACTTTTCATCATCTTCACCCTCTTGACCCACTTTGTGGTAGATGTCGAGGTACATACCCCGAATGGCAGGGTGGATGTGGTGATGGAGACGGAAGATACGCTCTATCTCATCGAGTTAAAACTCAACCAGAGTGCTCAGGCTGCCATGCAGCAAATCAACCTCAAACAATACGACCAGCGTTTCGCCAGATGTGGCAAGCCCATCGTAAAGGTTGGCGTCAACTTCGATGCTAAGAAAGGCAATATTGAGGATTGGGTGATAGCATAATTATCAAAGTACAGATATTGTTCTTATTCATTGCTCCTTTTTGAATTGATATTGCAAAATCAACTACTATAGTACGCTTGCCAAGAACTGCTGTAATCGTTCAGACTTCGGATGCCCGAAAACATCTTCCGGCTTTCCTTCTTCCGTGATATTACCCTCACTGAAGAAAAGCACACGATTGGCAACCTCACGAGCAAAAGCCATCTCATGCGTCACCACCATCATCGTCATACCCTCGGCAGCCACATCTTTCATTAAATTTAGCACCTCACCCACCATCTCAGGGTCAAGAGCAGAAGTTGGTTCGTCGAAAAGCAAGACCTCTGGCGACATCGCCAAGGCACGGGCTATGGCAACACGCTGTTTCTGTCCACCCGAAAGACTATCGGGATAACAATCTGCCTTATCTGCCAGTCCGATTCTCTCCAAGAGTTCATCAGCCTTAGCCGAAGCCTCAGCATTTGTCATCTTGCCCAATTCCACAGGAGCCAACATGATGTTGCGCTTGATGGTCATATTGGGAAAGAGATTGAACTGCTGGAACACCATGCCCACACGCTGTCGCATCTCATTGATGTTCACCTCCTTCGAAGTGATGTCGATGCCATCGAGCAACACCTGCCCATCGGTTGGTTGTTCGAGCAAGTTGAGCGAGCGTAAGAAGGTACTTTTACCACATCCCGAAGGACCGATGATGGCGATTACCTCACCACGGCTCACGGTAGTATTGATGCCACGCAGCACCTCATTGGCTCCAAATCGTTTGTGGAGGTTTTTCACCTCTATGATAATGTCTTTATTCATTGTTTCTCATTCTTTCTTAGTTTCTTTTCCAATCTCCTCACTCCCATTGACAAAGCCACCACGATGGCAAGATAGATCAGTGCCACCACGCCAAGCGGCATCATCGCATCGTAGGTGATGCTTCGGATGATGTCGGACCCTTTGGTCAAATCGACAAGACCGATATAGCCACTGATGGAAGTTTCCTTCAAGAGCGTAATCAACTCGTTGCCCATCGCAGGAAGCACATTCTTGAATGCCTGTGGAAGTATCACCAATCGCATGGTCTGACTATAGGAAAGACCGAGGCTTCTTCCAGCCTCCATCTGTCCTTTATCTACCGACATAATACCCGAACGAATCACTTCTGAGATATACGCCGCACTATTGAGACCGAAAGCGATGATTGCTACAAATATCTTATCGACATTGGCAGAGGCGAACACCACATAATAGATGATCAAGAGCTGCACCATCGTAGGAGTGCCACGGATAATGGTGAGATAGAATTGGCAGAGGAAGTTGAGGATGCGATGGTTGCCATTACGGTCGTGTGTAGCACGGATGATGGCTATCAGCGTACCGAGCATCAAGGAGAGCAAGATGGCAAAGAACGTGATGATAAGTGTATTGCCCAATCCCTTCAAGAGATACTGATAACGATTGCCCGTCACGAAGCAAGTCTCAAACTGTTCTGCAAGAGATTGTTTGGCAGGAGCAATGCTTCCACCATTCACGATAACTACTTGACGTACATCGGTATATGAATCCGTGAAATTGATGTTTTTCTTGCGTTCTGGAGTCACCGTGATACCAGCTATTCCGGCATCAGCCTTGCCCGTTTGCACAGAGGTGATGACGGCATCAAACTCCATATCCACGATTTCACATTTCATATGGAGTACATCACAGATAGCCCTAGCCACATCAATGTCGATGCCCACAATCTTGCCATTGTCATAATACTCGAATGGTTCGAAGGCGGCATTGGTAGAAAAGCGAAGCGTGGATGGGGATGATGCCGAGCCAACAGAAGAATCTTTTGCCAACTTACTTGTTGCAAGATGCCATTCGCCCGGCTGATAAGCGACCGCTATGTTTCGGTCGATATGGCGGCGCACAATACTATCGATGACACCACTCTTCCTCAACAGCTCTATCGCCTCATTGATTTTCATCTGCAAATCCTCATTTCCCTTTGCCACACAGATGGCAAGCGAGGAATGCCCAAACTCATCAGGCAAAATCTCAAGCGAGGGATTCAGACGCAAGAAAGCCTTGGCAGGCTGTTCATCCTCCACCATACAATCTATCTTACCTTGCGTCAATGCTTGTATGGCATCGGCACTTTTGGTGAATCGCTCCACCTTCGTCCCATCCCCCTTATCTTCCAAGGATGTTGCGAGGACGTCGCTGGTGGTACCCAACTGCACACCTATCACCGCCCCATGCAAGTCGTTCACATGTTTGACAACCTTCCCTCCATTACTGCTTCCCGAACAAGAGAACTGCAATAGTGAAATGAGGGCGAGACATAAAAGGCAGAACGCATTTCTTATTGATTTATTTCTCATATTCTCTTAAGCGCTATGTTTGTATTTCGGGTGTAAAGTTACGAATTATCTTTATATTATACAAAGAATCCCCCAAAGTTTAGGAATACTTAAAGTTTTACCGACGAATTTCCACGCTACAGCACCATCTCCATGCAGAATCATAACCATCCCCCTCGTTTTTGCGTTAAATATTCTTTTTCTTGCTTGATATTCAGAATAATTGGCTATTTTTGCAATATCAATTCAAAAAGAAGTAATGAATAAAAACAATATGATCAATCGACTTTTATCATTCCTTGACGCTTCCCCAGTCAACTTCTGGGCTGTCAAGAACCTCGCAGAGGAACTCACCCATAAAGGGTATCGACGTATCGACCCAACAGAGGCTTTGGGCGAAGTGAAGTGTGGTGACCGATTCTTCGTCACCAAGAACGACTCCAGCATCTATGCTTTCCAAATCGGAAGCAAACCATTGGCTGAGAGCGGTTTCCACCTCATCTGCGCTCACTGCGACTCCCCTACCTTCCGCATCAAACCGAATGCAGAGATGGACATGGAGGGAGGCATCGTCAAACTCAACACCGAGGTGTACGGCGGACCTATCATGTCAACCTGGTTCGACCGTCCCTTGACCTTGGCGGGTAGAGTCATCGTGAAGAGCGAGGACGTGATGCAACCGCAAACCTTGCTACTCCACATCAAGCGACCTCTCCTGCAAATCAGCAACCTCGCCATCCACTTCAACCGTCAGGTGAACGACGGCGTGAAGTTGAGCCATCAGAAAGACGTGCTCCCTATCCTCGGCATCATCAACACCGAACTAGAGAAGGGCAATCTGCTCATGAACGTCATCCTAGAGGAACTCAACAAGAACGTATCAGAGGAGGCAGCGACATCTGGCAATACGAGCCATCGCCCACTCACAGCGAGCGACATTCTCGACTTCGACCTCTATCTCGCCGATGCCACCCCAGCTTGTACCTTCGGAGCGCACAACGAGTTCATCTCAAGCGGTCGCCTCGATGACCTCTCCATGTGCTTTGCCGGACTGGAGGCACTATTGGCATCAGAGCCAACGGAAACCACACAGGTGCTCGCCATCTTCGACAATGAAGAGACCGGTTCGCAGACCAAGCAAGGAGCAGGAAGTCCATTCCTCTCTTATATGTTGAAGCGCATCGCCCTCGCCCAGAGTGGAACCGATGAAGCCTATTACCAGGCAGTGGAGCGTGCCTTCATGGTATCAGCCGACAATGCCCACGCTTGGCATCCGAACTATTCTGAGAAATATGACCCAACCAATCATCCGATGTTGGGAGGTGGACCAGTCATCAAGTTCAATGCCGCACAGAAGTATGCGAGTGATGCCGTTTCTGCCGCCATCTTCGCAGGCATTTGCGAGAAAGCAGGCGTACCTTGCCAGCGTTTCGTCAACCATAGTGATGTGGCAGGCGGAAGCACCCTCGGCAATATCCTCGCCTCTTCCATTCCTTTGAGAGGAGTAGATATGGGCAATGCCATCCTCGCCATGCACAGTTGCCGAGAAACGGGCAGCGTCATCGACCATGAATATTGCGTGAAGGCTTTCAGCCAGTTCTATCAACTGTAGAATAATTAATTTTCTGTTTCAAGCAGAAAGTCTATCAGCTATTAAATAATAAGGTATAGCTTGATGCCAAACAAAACCTCGGGACATTTTTAGAAAAACGTCCCGAGGTTTTTCTAAAAATGTCCCGAGGAAAATAAAAATACGTCCGCACCCATTTTTCCTCATGTAGACACTGCTTTTTCCAAATCCCCCTACTCTTTAGGGAAAATCATACCACGCTTTATAGTTTTTCCCCTTGCCAACATCAGAAAAACACACTATCTTTGCACCAGCTTTAGAACAAAAGCCATCCATCAAAAGTTGGAAACGACTGATGATGAGAACAGACAAAAATAGTAATAACCCATTAAAATGAAATGATTATGAAACGTACATTTTTAGCAATAGTAGCAGCTATGATAATCGCAGTATCAGCTAGCGCACAGAGATTGACAGACGTTACCGCAGAGGCTCGCCTCATCACCGATAAGATGGTATTGGAACTTGGACTGAACAACATTCAGCGCAACAGCATCCTCCAGCTCAACATCAACTATCTGAATGGCATCACCAGTTATCGAGACATCGATGCCGATGGTTGGAAATATCGCAACAAGCAGCTCAAGAAGTTGCTCACCAGCAAGCAGTGGAAGCTATACAAGGATGCCTACTACTTCTATCGTCCTATCAGTTGGCGCAACAGTGCTTATGTTCACAACATCTACGCCAAGTATCCGAAGGCAAACTATCGTCCTAATGGTCCTCGACCACAGTACGACAACAGAAATGCCTTCAAGAACGACAAGCGTAACAAGCCTAGTTTCGGCAAAGGAAAGCGAGAGTTCAGCAACAATAGTCCAGAGGCAATCCGTATGCGTCAGGAGATGAGAAGAGGCGCCATGAAGGGAGCGAGATAAAACGATGCTGAAAGACAGATCTGTATAACAAGCAAAACGTGAATATAATGTGTCAGAGGGATGGATTTGCCATATGGTGAGTTCATCCCTCTCTTTGCGAGGTTATCCTCGCAAACAAATACAAATAATTAGCTTAGAAGTTGCATTATTTCAAAAAGTTTTATTACCTTTGCAACCAAGAAAGCATTAGCTTCCTTACAAACAACATAACTGGAGGATAAATTATGAATGTAAATTCCACAACTACCCTAGAGTTAAATGCTCTATATGGTGAAATGACAAGCAATATTACGCAAATCAAAAACATTGATTTGCTTAAAAAGATGAATGAAATGATTAAGAATTTCATTTCGAAAGCTCATACTTCCCACAGCGAAGAATTCGTCCCTCGTCCAAAAGAAGAACTACTAGATGGATTTGACAAAGCATGCAAGGAAGTTAAGCTCTTCCAAGAAGGAAAAACAAAACTTATGTCCTTCGACGATATGATGGGGCAATTGAAAAAAGAAATGTGATATGGAATGCATAATTAGTATTTCTCAAACTTTTCTATTAGATGTAAAACGGCTGAGGAAGAAATACAAGTCTATTATTTCCGACCTAGATAAGTTCAAGGAAGAAATTTCTGCCAATCCATTTATCGGTTCTGACCTAGGAAAAGGATTAAGAAAGATAAGAATGGGCATAGCTTCCAAAGGCAAAGGAAAGCGAGGCGGCGCTCGTATTATCACTTATAATGTGATAAAGATAGAAAACACCATTCATATTATCCTACTAACGATGTATGACAAATCCGAGCAGGAGAATATATCAGATAGCGAACTACTATATTTAATGGAAGTAAAACATCTAAAATAGTAGTTCTTCAAGATAAATAAATTGTCTAACAATTAAATAAGAACAAAAACAAGAAACAGAAAGTATTTGACAACTCTCCTACTGACTCATTGCTAGACCATATCCATGCAGACCGAAAGCATTGGATGGACTACACATTAAGCCGCTTCGATTACCAGAAAAAGTGATTGTAACATTACCTAACTAAATACTGAAAATATGAAACAAGTACTGAAACTTACATTATGGCTCTTGCTTTTGCCGATGGCAATGCAAGCCCAAGACCGAACTTCCATTGACAAGATAGAAGCAATAGCACAAAATCTCTACCTAAAGGAGAACTACAAAAAATGTGTAGAGGTACTTCAAAAGCAAAAAGACCTCGTGGTGAAATACTTGACAGAAAAGGATACAGCCTATTTTGCCAATCTCCGTTTCCAAGCTCGCTGCTATTATCGAATGAAAGACTACGATATGGCAAGAAACATAGCAAAAGAAGCCTTGGACAACTGGGAACAGAATCATAGTACGGAAGAACGCAGTTATATCTTGATGCTCGACAACTATGCCACTTATCTAGGAAATGGCGACAACCCTGATTACGAGTTAGCCTTGAAATATGGAAAGGATGCCATGGAACGATATGAGAAACTGCAAAAGAACGACTTCGACCTGGCTGTAATAGCACTCCATTTAGCCGAAAACAGCTATTATGCGGAGAAATTTGCTGATGCCGTGAAATACGAGATACGTGGCATCCAATATTTCAAGACTATGTTTGGCGAACATTCTGATGAATACGTCGGCGAATTGGAATATCTTGCCAAATATTACGACAGCAACGGACAGGGGAAAAAGGCACAAGAGGCAAGAGACCTACTGCAAAAATTGTGGAAGGAGAAAAAGGATGGCATCGAAGATTTACCACCACTGATAGAGTTCAAGACGACAGAAGAGTGCAAAGCTCATCAAGATGACACCATGAAAATGATTGATTATTACCTGAGCCATCTACTTTCTGCCAAACAAATGGCGGATGCCTCTGGGTATATCATGAGATGGTCTTCCGTAACAGATTTGGTAACCATCAACATTGGCGAAGAGGAATCAACACTCTTCAATGAGAAATATTATCCTTATGCAGTAGCCTATATCGCAGCTTGCTGTGAGTATGCAATTGCTAAAGAGTCGGCAGATTTCACTAAGGATTTGTTCAGCCATGCTATTAAAAGAATGCTCAATTTCTATCTTGGAGGGAACAAAGAGCTGACAGGTGAGGTTCCTTATCTAGAGAAGTTTAGCAAGGTGGTGGACAACAAAGATGACAAAGCCTTGGAATCACTCATTGACAAGTATTACAACAAAATCATGAAACAAATAGAAAAGTCGGGTACTCCAATGGGCAAAAGCTAAGAGCGGAGGGCGACAAAGCTAAGGACGAAGGGCGATGCTCCTAGGGCTTGAAGGACAAAACCGCATTGCTCCGACCTTTCCACTACGCCCATCTATATGTTCCATTACGCCCGGACTTATGTTTCACTATAGTGGGACATAAGTCCGGGCGTAGTGAGAATATTGCAGAACTTAGGTTCGTCATCCTTCGTCCTCGTATTCAGATACTTACGGTCCTATCTAATCCACCTCACGAGTCGTTGCCTCACCCTTGTAGTCGAAACTATGATGTATCGTATGAAAGACATTCTCGGAAGCAACTATCGCTTCCTTTTTCTGCCGCAAAGTTATCCCAAGCATATTTCAGCTTGATGTAGAATGTGTTACAATTCTGTTAAAAGCCTATATGAAGGCAAGCATAAGAGACAAATAGGAAAATAGGAAGCAAAATATTTGTCTGTTAGAGATATTATCCGTAACTTTGCATCACATTTATAATATATAATAAGGTGAAATCTCAAGATATTATCAGCAAACTGGAAGGCAAGGGCATCAAGCCCACTGCCAACCGCATCCTTGTGATGAAGGCTTTGGCGGAAGCTGAGACACCGCAAAGCCTCAGCAGACTGGAAAGGAAAATGGTGTCGATGGACAAGTCGAGCATCTTTCGGGCGCTCACTCTCTTCCTGGAACACGACGTGGTACATGCCTTCGAGGACGGGAAGGGCATCCTCAACTATGAACTCTGCGAGGAAGAGGGAAAATGCGACCACCACGATGGACACATCCACTTCTATTGCGAATCGTGCGAGCGATCCTTCTGCATGGAAGACATCCATATCCCAAGTATCCAACTGCCTGAGGGATTCTTCCCCCACTCCGTATCCTTCGTCATCAAAGGTGAATGCCCGGAATGCAGAAGCAAACATCAGCATCACATCCAATAAACAATATCAAATCATAACAACATAAAAAATCATGAACGGACTATACACCATCCTCCTTTTAGTATTGAGCAATATCTTTATGACCCTCGCTTGGTACGGCCACCTTAAACTACAACAAACTGGCGTGAGCAGCAACTGGCCCTTGATAGGTGTCATCGTGTTCAGTTGGGCTATCGCCTTCTTCGAATATTGCTGCCAGGTACCTGCCAACCGCATCGGGTTCATAGACAACGGCGGTCCCTTCACCCTGGTTCAGCTCAAGGTGATACAAGAGTGCGTATCGCTCATCGTCTTTGCCATCATCGCCAACATCCTCTTCCAGGGACAAGGCTTGCACTGGAATCACTTCGCCGCATTCGTCTGTCTCATCGCCGCCGTCTATTTCGTGTTTATGAAATAAAGTCGGCACTTCTCATATAGACCATTTCCCATGCCATAACGGCAAGCCAATAAGGGGCTAATGCTCAACGTTTCTTTAATATTCGTTTAGCATTAGCCCTATTTTAGTTTTATATAGATAACTATCATTTTCCGCCGAAGTATATAAGATTTGTGAATTTAGGGCATTTCTTGTTTAATAGCCGTTAATGTGTTAAATTGAAATGTTAAAACGGAATAAAAAAGCACTGATAATTATTCGTTTCTCAATTTTTGCCTATATATTTGCACTCGGTTAGACGAAGGGGCGACACCAAGAAAAGTCATCAACAAGACGACATTTCAACGACCCCTACAGACGACCCTAGAGACTATAAAAAATAGAAAATAATAATTAAAAACAATAGACATGAAAAAAGTAACGAATTACGTAATGGTTTTGTTATGCGTAGGTTCCCTCGCATTCTCAGCAGGTGCTTTCATGAAGGTAAACGCTGCTCCATCAGTGACAGCTGCAGCACCAGGTCAACCAGTAGATTTGACTTATGCAGCAGAGAAGGCTCTGCCTGCCGTAGTCCATATAAAATATGTACAGAACTCCAAGACCACGACTGTCGATGTACAGGACGATCCATTCGGAGGCTTCTTCGACCCATTCGGTTTCTTCGGCAACCCTGGCAATGGCAACGGCGGCACTCGCAAGCAGAGAGTTCAGACTCCTAAGAAGGAAGCTACTGGCTCAGGTGTCATCATCAGCAGCGATGGTTATATCGTAACCAACAACCACGTGGTGGAAGGCGCAGACGAGTTGACCGTCACACTGAACGACAACCGTGAGTTCTCAGCCCGCATCATCGGTACCGACAAGACTACCGACTTGGCACTCATCAAGGTGGATGGCAAGAATCTTCCTACTCTCCCTATCGCTGATAGCGACAAGGTTAAGGTGGGTGAATGGGTCATCGCAGTGGGCAACCCATTCGGTTTGAACAACACCGTTACCGCAGGTATCATCTCTGCCAAGGCTCGTTCACTCGGTGCCAACGGCGTGGAGAGCTTCATCCAGACTGATGCAGCCATCAACCAAGGCAACTCGGGTGGTGCGCTCGTCAACACTCAGGGCGAGTTGGTAGGTATCAACGCTATGCTCTACTCTCAGACAGGTTCATACGCTGGATATGGTTTCGCCATCCCAACCTCTATTATGAATAAGGTGGTAGCCGACCTCAAGCAGTATGGTAGCGTACAGCGTGTGATGCTCAGCATCCAGGGTTCCGACGTACTCAACTACATCAACAACCAGAAGGAGAACGGCAAGGAAGTAGATCTCGGTACCAACGAGGGTGTATATATCGCCAAGGTAGATGAGGATGGCAATGGTGCTGCTGCTGGCTTGAAGGAAGGCGATGTCATCACCAAAGTAGATAACAAGAAGGTGACCAAGATGGCTGAACTCCAGGAAGTACTCAACGGCAAGCGTCCTGGTGACAAGTTGACTATCACCTACTTGCGCAACAAGAAGAGCAACACCAAAACCATCACCTTGAAGAACGCCCAGGGCACAACATCTGTCATCAAGACCGCCGACCTCGACGTATTAGGAGGCAACTTCCGTCAGATTACCGCAGGTCAGAAGGAGCAGCTCGGCATCAAGTATGGCGTAGAGGTCATGAAGGTGAACAGTGGCGCACTGAAGGATGCAGGTATCTCTCGTGGTTTCATCATCCAGAGAATCAACGATGCCAACATCACATCCCTCGACGACTTGCAGAAAGCCGTGAAGACCGCTAGCACCAGCAAGGACCCTGTGCTCTACATCCAGGGCTTGTGGCCTACCGGAAAGAAGGCTTACTTCGCAGTGCCTTTGCAGAAAGACTAATTGACAAAAATGATAAAAAACAACAAAATAGCAGGTATTTTCAATAATATCTGCTATTTTTTTTTGTCAAATCAGAGAAAAAGTGTATTTTTGCAATCACTTTAAATATTAATGCTACCATGAGACAACTAAAGATTTCAAAATCAATCACAAATCGTGAGAGTGCATCGCTTGACAAATACCTCCAAGAGATAGGGCATGAAGAACTGCTTTCTGTCGATGAGGAGGTGGAGTTGGCGCAAAAAATAAGAAAAGGCGACAGAAGAGCGCTGGAGAGGTTGACCAAAGCCAACCTTCGATTTGTTGTCTCCGTGGCGAAGCAATACCAGAACCAAGGACTCAGCCTTCCAGACTTAATCAACGAGGGAAACCTCGGACTGATCAAAGCCGCAGAAAAGTTTGACGAGACACGTGGATTCAAGTTCATATCCTATGCCGTATGGTGGATTCGACAGAGCATTCTCCAGGCAATAGCAGAACAAAGCCGCATCGTGAGACTCCCCCTCAACCAGGTGGGAAGCGTCAACAAGATCAACCGTGAGCTGAACAAGTTTGAGCAAGAGCATGAACGCCGTCCTAGCGTGAACGAGATGGCAGACCGCATAGACCTGCCAGAGGACAAGATAGCCGAAGCCATGAAGGTGAACGGACACCACGTGAGCATGGACGCCCCCTTCGTGGAGGGCGAAGACAACAGTCTGCTCGACGTGCTGACCAACGACGATGCGCCTGGCACCGACCGTGAGCTGGTGATGGAGTCGCTGCGCTCGGAAATAGGAAGAGCCCTGGAGATACTCAACGACAGGGAACGCAAGGTGGTAATGGCTTTCTTCGGCATCGGAATGCCTGAGATGACCTTGGAAGAAATCGGCGACAAATACAATCTCACCCGTGAGAGAGTACGCCAAATCAAGGAGAAAGCCATCCGCCGACTCCGACACAACACCAAGAGCAAACTGTTGAAATCCTATCTGGGAGAGTAAACTTTCATATAAACATATTAAGGTAGAAATGAAATTAACAAAATTAGCTTTCGCAACACTGGCAGCCGCACTGCTTATCTCGATAACCTCACAAGCCAAAAACGAGATGAGAAAAGCATACGTGTTTGGGTTCGCATCTTCATTTAACGACTCTACGGTCTATTTCACAGATATTCAAGAACTTGACTCGGCTTGGTTCACGAGCAAGAACAAGTTTCTCATCGGCAGGGAGAACTACTCTTACCAGCTGCGCGACTATCTGAGCGGCTTGGGCGAGGAGCACCGCACCTGCATGGTGGAATACTTCTTCGACCGCAAGAAGGCTGACAATGCGTGGTACAAACTCTATGCCCGCTACAAGCAGACCCAAAAGAAGAAGAACAACCAGAAGCAGAAGAACGAGCTCCCTCCTTACCAAATCAAGAAGGTAGCCTTGAGCGAGTTCACCTTCCAAGCCATCGAGCCGATGGAGGAAGTGAACGAAGAGCCAGTGCGCCCAGCCAAAGTCAAAAAGACCAAGGCTAAGAAAGCATTGAAACAACAAGAAGAGAAAAACAAGTAAATGGCTTCCATCCATCTATTCAACATCGCAGAACTGAACGTGAGACTCTGTTTTGCAGAATCCCACGTCAACAGTATGCGTCTTCTCAAATCATTCGAACCCTTCAGAGTAGATGCTTTGGAGGGTCCTGTTTTTTTTCAGCTCCTCATCGACGACTCCTTGCGTCCTTATCCCAAGGAGAAACGACATAGGATACGTGCCTTTGATACAGGAAACGGCGACACCATCGTTGACAAGCTCGACAATGGCGGCTACCAATATATCATCAAAGACATCAACGGTGCCGAATGCTGCCTACTGCTGACCAACAAGGACTTCAGCGACTGCCGTTGCGCCCTGAATGGCAACTACAACATGCGCTGCTTCGGACTCAACAATGCCTTGATGCTTATCTTCGCCTTTGCGGGAAGCCTCAAGGAAACCCTTCTCATCCATGCTTCACTGGTAAGACAGAATGGCTATGGCTACGCCTTCATCGCCAAGAGCGGTACGGGCAAGAGCACCCAGGTGAGCATGTGGCTTCGCTATCTGAAGGGATGCGACTTGATGAATGACGACAACCCTATCATACGCATCATCAACGGCGAAGCGTTCATCTACGGAAGTCCTTGGAGTGGCAAGACTCCTTGTTACCGCAATGTGAAGGCCAAGTTGGGTGCCATCACTCGCATCGACCGAGATACCAAGAACTGGGTGGAACGCCTGTCACCTATCGAGTCGTTCGCCTCGCTCCTCCCCTCCTGTTCCAGCATGAAATGGGACGAGGACATCTTCCACCACATCTGCGACACCATCACCAAACTGGTGGAGAACAGCCACATCTACACCCTTCACTGCCTCCCCAACAAGGAAGCTGCCGAAGTATGCAACGAAGCCATCGCCATACGAGAGTGATGGAAGCACAAGTCGCCTTCCCAGAACTCACAAGAACAACAAGAAAGAAATAGATATGCAAGAGAATACCAACCAACTCAAGACGGTGGAGATGCAATTCGCCAATGCCAAGCTCCTACCAGAAATCATCCGATTGCTGGAGGAAGGACATAGCGTGACCTTGCAACTGCGAGGCTACAGCATGCGTCCCTTTCTGGAAGACAACCGTGACAAGGCACTACTCATCAAGGCAAAGGACATCCAGGTGGGTGACCCCGTCTTGGCAGAGGTCAGTCCGCTGCACTACGTGCTCCATCGCATCATCCAGATAGAAGACGACAAGGTGGTATTGCGTGGAGACGGCAACCTTGGCATCGAGACTTGTCGCCTCCAGGACATCAAGGCATCAGTGGTAGGATTCTATCGCAAGGGCAGACAGACACTAGACAGAACGGATGGAAAGAAATGGAAGATCTACTCTGCCATCTGGACACGCCTCTTCCCTATTCGCCGGTATCTGCTGGCTGCCTATCGCCGCATTTGGATACCTCTTTTCGGAACGATGTAAGCTTCTTTGGGAAATCCGCCTTTTCGAAAAGGATAAAAAAAAGGGACCATAGCCTTCAGACGAATCCTCAAGCTATAGTCCCCAACATTCTCTCTCTTATATTCACTTTTCCTATCGAGAAAGCCTATGACTCATCATCAAAGGCTTATCGAATTCCTTGGATCAGTCATCAATAATGCCCGCTTGCTTCCACAAGTCGGTCAAGGCTTTCACGTCTCTGAGGGCGGTAGCCTCATCCACCTCATATTCATCAGTGAGCAGTTTCACCAAGTCCTCATGCGAGAACTCTTTCTCCTGCACGTTCTGCCAAAGATAGGCAGAACTCTCATTCATGCTGATGATATTGCTGAAATCAATGTTCTCCTCTCCCTCTGCCACAATGATATTCTCACCGCAAACGGAACGGAGCTTGAATCCTGGTTTTGCCTTCATACCATTTATTATTTATCATTTATAATTGATCATTTACTTCAAGTGCTCCTTAAACCAAGTCGTTATCTGGCGCAAGAGATGGTTGCGAGTATTGCCACCGAAGATGCCGTGATTGCGATTGGTATATAGGTTCTCCTTGAAATCCTTGTCGCTCTGCACGAGTGCCTCCGCATATTCAAATGCGTTTTGTGGATGCACATTGTCATCGGCTACTCCATGACAAAGGAGCAATGCACCATGCAAGTTATCGACTCTCTCTATCGGATTCACCTTGTAGCCATCCTCATTTTCTTGAGGAGTACGCATATAACGTTCCGTATAGATGGTATCGTAGAATCGCCAACTGGTAGGAGGAGCCACAGCCACACCAGCCTTGAAGACTGGACGACCTTCGCTCATGCTCATCAAAGTATTGAAACCACCGAAGCTCCATCCCCAAATGCCGATATTGTCCTTATCCACATATGGCAAAGTGCTCATATAGATCGCTGTCTCCACCTGGTCCTTCGACTCCAAGTCGCCAAGACGCAAGTAAGTACATTTCTCGAAGTCGGCACCACGACCGCCTGTACCACGACCATCCACACATACCACGATGAATCCTTCCTGGGCCAGGTAGTAGTCGAAGGCACCACCTTGTCCCATACTGCCCGTATTCCAAGCGTTGAGCACCTGCTGGTTGCCCGGTCCGGAGTACTGGAAGAGGATAACAGGATATTTCTTGTTGGCATCGAAGTCAAGAGGCTTCACCATCCAACCATCCAGTTTGACACCTTCGGAAGTAGTGAAAGTAAAAGTCTCACGCTTGCCCCAATTGTATTGCTGGGTTTTCTCCAACAGCTCCTTGTTATCTTCCAAGGTCTTGATTACCTTTCCCTTGCTATTGCAAACGGTAAATACCTGTGGATGACTATAGGAACTCCATGTATTGACAAAATAGCGATAGTCGCCAGAGAAATAAGCAGAGTTGGAACCTTCCTTATCGGTTAGTCTCTCCACCTTGCCATTCTTGTGAGCCACATACACCTGTCGGTCGTGTGGGCTGAGCATGGCTGCCTGGAAATAGACATCACCCGTTTTCTCATCCATTCCGTAGATGTCGGTCACATCGTAGTCACCCTTCTCCACCTGACGAATCAACTTACCATTCAAGTCGTAGAGATAGAGGTGCATATAACCATCACGATCGCTTGGCAACAAGATGGTCTTCTTGCCCACGATGCTCTGCTCTACCACTTCCTCCTTCACATACTTCTTGACATTCTCACGGATGAGCATCTTGCTACTGCCAGTAAACGGATTGACAGAATAAAGACGCATATCATCCTGATGACGGTTCATCGTATAGACAATGAGGCTGTTGGCATCGGGAGAAGTCTTGATGCGAGGATAGTAACCATCGGCATCGAGAGGTACATTGAGTTGAAGGGTCTTGCCACTCTTCATATCATAGCTCCAAAGGCTCACCTTCGAATTGTCTTGTCCTGCCTTCGGGTACTTGTAGGAATACTCACCAGGATATTCATGATATTCCGTTCTCCTAGGCTTATCGCCCTCGAACATCTGAAGAGAGTATTGTTTCACCTGCGACTCATCGAAGCGAATCCATCCGATAGCCGTACCATCGGCATTCCAGGCAAAAGCCTTGTTGAAAGCAAACTCCTCCTCATATACCCAGTCGGGAATACCATTGATGATTTCATTGAACTTACCATCCGAAGTAATCTGCTTTTCAGTCTTGCCATCGGTAACATAAAGGTTGTTTCCCTTGACAAAAGCCACATGCTTGGAGTCTGGCGACCAAGTAGCCACCTGCTGGTCCTCGCCTTCGGAAAGTTTGGTAAGTTGTTTGCTACCTATATTATATATGTAGAACTCTGCCTTGTAGGAACGGCGATACACCGCCTTGCGCTTGGTTGCCACCAAGAGTTGCTTGCCGTCAGGGCTGATAACATATCCATCGATAGACTCGAAAGGAGCCTTCGCCTCGTCAATGTCAAAAATCACCTGTACTTGCTTGCCACTTTTGAAAGAATAGGAAATAATCTGCTTTCCGTTGCTGCTGATGGAAGCATACAAATCGGAACCTTCCATCGGATTGATTCCCGTCACATAACTTGCAGCGAAACCACCCGAAGTGATGGTCTTCAAGTCGAGTCGTTCTGCCGCTTCTATTGCTGACACCATCATAAGAGATGCAATAAAGAATGAAAATTTCTTCATTATCAATAATAATAAAAAATGCTTTGAATTAATCTTTGTGAATAGCCTTGATAGGCGAATAATCCTCATCCTCCAACAGTTGGCGAACCGTTATCTTAGGATTACGCTTCACGAAGTCGTTGATGGTCTTTACATAATTGGTGGTAAAGACTTCCTTGCACATCGCCTTGTTGACTGCCCACATGATCTTACCCATGTGCAAGTCGCGGTCCAACTGAGGACGGTTGTCGAAATCATCCATCGGATAGATGCTCAACAGATAAAAAGTCAAGCAGTCTGGCACGATATAGCTTCGTGTCATGGTCTTGCGCTGTTGGGCATTATAGAATTTCTTGTAAAGAGGATATTCGGCTCCCATATATTTATCAAGCGAGATACCCACGGAGTGCTCACCTATCACGATGCTCTGGTCGAGAGCACCTATCTGTGCATAGAAAGAAGGTTGCTTCAGACCCGGAATCCATTCGCCCAAGCGACCAAAAGATTCCTTCAACTGCTTATTGATGTCCTCCATATTGGCATACTCTGCCTCGGCATCGGCGATGAGGGCCTGCAAGGTAGAGTCCTGATAAAACATCAAGAAACGGTTGCTGATGTTGGCATCGGTGATGGTACCCAACTGCAACATCTTCTCTATCAAGGTACGAGTCTCTATCGGATAATCGGTATTCATCTGCTGCAATGCAGAGAAATCACCCGTAGTAAGGTATCGGCTTTCCAATCGGTCATATCGCTGAATGGTCAAAGGTGCAATAAAGGCATCCTCATTCGACTTGAACTTGTATTCGCAAGCCGAACAAAGTAGCACCACTACCAATATGACCCATATATGATATAATTTCTTCACGTATTTCTGCAATTTACTGTTGTTACGCGTGCAAAAATACTAAAAAATATTTTAAAAACCAAGAGTTTTCGCTAAAAAAACACAAAATCGCACCTATTATAGTGCGATTTCGAGCTTTTTTCTTCACTTATTGCAAGATTTTCACCTGCAAAGGCTGTTCTACACGTTTTTTCCAGTCTTTCAACCATGCATACCACTCCTTCTCCCCCTTGAAACCATAGGTCTCATTCTTGCTGGTATAAGCCAACTTATAACTGAGCTGTTTTCCTACAGGCTTGATGACCTGGGTGTAGTCATCCTTGTTGGCTGGTTGCTGACTGACGAAGTATGCTTGAGGCACATAAATACCCAATCCTACCGTCTCCAACTTGTGCTTTCCATCGTCTTTACCAGTTGGCCAGTCACTGCCATAGCATCCTCGCAGACCTTCGCCATCAGCCATCTCCGTAGAACCCTTGACATTGATGAGACCTGTCGCAAACTGATAGTTGGATGCATCCTTGTCAAAACGGACATCTACATCAAAGTCGCGATGACCGGCATAGATGATGTAGCGAATGGTAGCATTGACTGGTTTCATGCCAGGAGCAGGAGTCCAACCATTGTCTATCACCTCTACGATAGCACGCAAAGGACCTTCAGAGATGACACGCTGCTCTTGATACTTCAGTTGGTCGAGAAGCAACGACTGATTGCCATCCCATCCTCGCAAAGCACCCAAGCCGTATGTATTGCCAACCCAAAGACAGTCATCTCCCGAACCAGCAGCCAACTGCTCTTCGGATGGATAGAACTGGGTGTCCTGGATCACCAATCCCTTGTTGATTTTTCCATAAAGGTCGATGGTCTGTCGATTGTCGAAATAGACTCGCATCGCCACCAAGTCGCTCTCGAAACATACACCATGGGAATGAACGAAGTGAAAACGGTCCTTGGTTTTCTTGTCAAAGGAGAGGCTTCGCAAGTAGATGTCCTGCTGATTCTTTGCCAACTTCTTGTTCTTGCTAGGCACAACGAGTTCGGCAAAGGTGCGAGCGGGATAAGTCGCTTGTTCGCCTTTGGCAAACAACTGAACGGTATAGACTTTTGCTTCCTTCTTGCCAAGATCTGCGAGGAAACAGAGTTCATCGTTGGCACAATCACGGTCGGTATCATCCAACTGGGATGGTATCTCCTTACCATCAACCGTGACCACTGCCCTATTCACCTCGCTATACTTAGCGATGTTCAACACGACAGGTTCGTCACTTCTCTCCATCTTGGAGGGATTGGCGACCTTCACTTGAAAAGTCGTTTGGGCATTCAGGCAACATGCCATAAAGATAGCCCCCAATGACAAATAGATTCGTTTCATATTATAGCTAGTTTTTAAGTTGTTTTATTCAGTATTTATTCTACATCAAGTCCTTGAAAGTCTTCTTGCCTTTGGCATAGTATTGCCAGAGGATGGACTTCTGATATATCTGTGGAATCTCCGTCTCTTGACGAGATGCCTGTATCCGTCTTCGATCCTCATCAAAGTCTGCACGCCAAGCCTTGAAAGCCTTGCGAGCCTTGAACACCGCCTTGAAGTCACCCCAGTTTCTACCCAAGATAAGCATCTCGAAAGCTGCGAGATAATCCAAGAACCATCTCATCCGCATCACCTTCTTTAACTCATTATCTGACAGATTCTTATAAAGCATCGTTAGATTATTTCTGAAGTTCAAGAAAGTCTTCATCGGATTACTCTTCGGCAAGGTTCCTCCTCCCACATGATATACCTCACTCTCTGGAATACAATATATCTGACGCCCCATCAGGCGCAATCGCCAACAGAGGTCAATCTCCTCGTTATGAGCGAAGAATCTTCCGTCCAGTCCACCTGCATCCCAATAGTCTTTGGATCGAATCATCATACAAGCTCCAGTAGCCCACAAGATTTCCTGCTGATAATCATACTGTCCATTGTCACGCTCCACCATATTGAAGATGCGACCACGACAGAAAGGATAACCATACTTATCCAAGAAGCCACCACAAGCACCAGCGTACTCAAAGCTATCCTTGTCATATTCGGCAAGCAACTTCGGTTGGCAAGCTGCCACCTGCGGATGGGAGTCCATAAACTCTATCAGCGGAGTCAGCCAATGATGCGAAACTTCTACATCACTGTTGAGCAAGATATAGTACTCCGCCTCGATCTGCTTCAAGGCACGATTGTAGCCCTCGGCAAAGCCGAAGTTCTGTTCCAAGACGATGGTCTTCACCTGCGGAAACTGCGTCTCCAACAGGCGCATCGACTGGTCGGAAGAACAGTTGTCTGCCACCCACACCTCAGCATCCTGACGTGAATACTCTATGACGTTGGGCAGATACTTTGCCAACATCGCCTGCCCATTCCAGTTTAATATAACGATTGCTACCTTTGCCATATTTTTTTTAATCGATTGTTCAAAAGATTGGTAAACTCATAATTCTTCAGTCCCCACTTCGGAGCTACAAGCAATTCCTTGGGCGACTGACTGACGAAACGTTCCAGCACCAAATCCTTTCTAAGCAACTGGATGTATCTGACGATGACATCGATATACTCCTCCACCGTATAGACATGGAAGGGATGCTGGGCATATTGTTCCGCCAACTTGGTTCCCCTGATAATCTGCATCTGATGGATTTTCAAGATATCCAAAGGAAGAGACGAGATGATGGGAGCTTGTCGCAAACTTTCCTCGGCATCCTCCCCCGGTAAGCCTATGATGATATGTCCTCCCGTCAATATGCCTCTATCATGGGTTCTCTCCACGGCATCACGGCAACAAGCGAAGTCATGTCCGCGGTTGATACGCCTCAACGTCTCGTCATTGGCACTCTCAATGCCATACTCCACCAATAGGAAAGTACGCTTGTTCAATTCCACCAAATAGTCGAGCAACTCATCGCTCATACAGTCGGGACGAGTGCCGATGACGATGCCCACGACATCTTCCACCGTCAAAGCCTCCTCGTACATTCTTCGCAAATGCTCCACGGTATCGTAAGTATTGGTATATGCCTGAAAATAGGCAAGATACTTCATGTCGGGATACTTGCGAGCAAAGAATGCCTTACCCTCCACCAGCTGTTCCGTGATAGATTTCTTCCTATCACAATAGCTAGGATTGAAGGTTCGGTTGTCACAATAGATGCAACCTCCGCTCGAAATCCGCCCATCACGATTGGGACAGGAGAATCCGGCATCAATGGAAATCTTCTGCACTCGAAAGTCAGGGAACTGCTTCCGAATCCAAGAACCGAAATCGTTATAATATGGGTTCATGATATGATTAGATTAGCTCCGCTTTCAGTGCAGTCTTATCATGGTTGAAATCTCCAAGCTTCACCTTGATGAGTTGGTTGTCATACTCTTCCTTCGCCAAGGCTGGCGAAAGTTCCACACGCACATAGTTCTTGGTAAAACCGTGCATTGCCTTGCCACGAGGAGCCTTTTCGAAGAGAACCTCAGCCTCTGTGCCGATATACTGGGCATAGAAAGCCTGTGTCTTTTCATCGCTCAATTCCAAGAGACGCTTAGAGCGAAGTTTCTTGTCCTTGTCGCTCACTACATACGGAATCTTCAGAGCCGCCGTACCAGGGCGTTCAGAATATGGAAAGACGTGCAACTGGGTGACAGGCAGGCTCTTCAAGAACTCATAGCATTCCTCGAAGCACTCAGGTGTCTCACCACGACATCCTACCATCACATCGACACCGATGAAGGCATCCGGCATTTTCTCCTTGATAAGATTCACCTTATGAGCAAACAACGCCTTGTCATAACGACGGTGCATCAACTTGAGCACCTCATCACTACCACTCTGCAATGGGATATGGAAATGAGGCATGAAGGCACGGCTCTGGGCACAATAATCTATCAAGTCATCATCGCAGAGATCTGGCTCCAAACTGGAGATGCGATAGCGCTTGATGCCCTCCACCTGATCCAAGGCCTTCACCAAGTCGATGAAACGCTCATGGGTAGTCTGTCCGAAGTCACCGATGTTGACACCCGTGATAACAATTTCCTTTCCTCCCTCCTGGGCAGTCTGCTCAGCCTGTTGTACCAAGGATTCGATGCTAGGATTGCGAGAATTGCCACGAGCGAAAGGTATCGTACAATAAGTGCAATAGTAATTGCATCCATCCTGCACCTTAAGGAAGTAACGAGTACGATTGCCACGAGAACAAGATGGCTGGAATGTCTTGATTTCCTTTGTCTTCACACTATGATGGGCATGAAGAGCAGAATCGGCAGCAAACTTCTGCGCCCAAGCATCGCTGAGATATTGTATCAAATTGGCTTTCTCGTTGGCGCCCAGCACCAAATCAACTCCTTCTATCTTGCTTACATTCTCCGACTCCAGCTGGGCATAGCATCCCGTCACGATGACGAAAGCCCCAGGGTTCTCCCTCACCATGCGGTGAATCGCCTGACGACACTTATGGTCGGCAACTTCCGTCACAGAGCAAGTGTTGATCAAGCAAATGTCAGCTTTCTCCCCCTTTTGTGCAGTAATCACGCCCATGTCTTCGAGCATCTTGCCAAAAGTGGAAGTTTCAGAGAAGTTGAGTTTGCAGCCCAGTGTATAATAAGCTGCTTTCTTGCCTTGGAAGGCACTTGAATCTATCATATATTATCCTATTATCTTGTTGTTTTAAACGCAGCGGTCATCTGTAGAGGAAGACCGCTTTCCTTGCCTTATTACAAAAGCGTGGCAAAGTTAAGCAAATATTCTGAAATTAGCAAATTATCAAGAGGCTTTTTGCTTAAGCCCCGCCTCAGAGACACCCATACTTATCCAAAAGAGTCCGTATTACCTGATGTCACCTTCCAAAAACTGGAGGGTATAAAACAAAAAAAGCCGCTAGACCGAAGTCCAGCGGTTGTTTCTCTCATTTTTCTTTCGCTAGTAATCCTAGATTACTTTGCAGAGTCAGCAACAGTTGTATCAGCAGCAGCAGAGTCTGCTACAGTTGAATCTACCTGAACTGAGTCAGAATCAGTAGAAGCTGCGTTCTGAGCTGTTTTGTTACCATTACAAGATGCGAAAGAGATAGCTGCTACAGCTACCATTGCTAAAACTAATTTCTTCATTTTCTTTGCTTTTTAAATCTGTAAAACAATCATTTGTTTATTAAAACGATGCAAAGGTAAGTATTTTTTCGATACGTTGTTCTTTTTTTTGTGACTTTTTTTAGGGGTATTTTGTAACATTTTTACAAGACTCTATAAATCAGCAACTTACAGACTGCTAACAAAAGTTAAAGTTTTACTTGTGTGCGAAGACACCCCGATTTTAACACTTTTCTGTGTTTTTTGCTCACTTGAGCACGATTGTCCTAAACCAGTCCTTCAGCACACCTGCATACTGATTTTGGGAGTCGGAAAGCAGAATTAACACTTGCGAGCCGTCTGCCAACTGGGGGCCGAGACACATTCCTTCATAATTGGCAAAGGAACGACCAAAGATCGTCAAGGTTGTATTCCACTCCGTGAGCAGCCTTTTGGGCATAATTCCAACAGATTCTTGGTTCGGGTTCACAAGATAGAGCTTGCAATGGCAGAAAGAGCCCACCTTCAACTTAGGAATGAAAGCCTCACGTTCCAACACGAGCAACTGTCCATCCGGCAAAGCACAGAGTTCGCTCACTCCCATCACGTATGTCTCGGCGATCTTCTGCGTAGAAGGCTTGTCCATCTGATAGGTAAAAGTAGAAACAATAGGATGAAGAGAACTTTGAGGTTTCCAGTCGAAACCTATCAGGCGTAGCTTGTTGGCAACTCCATTCTGCGGCGTTGCTGGTTCTCCATCTTTCCTCATTGTACTTTCAGAAATTGTCCAAAGACGATGGCGAATGGAATCGTATGTCAACGACTCATACACATAATTAGGATAATAATCGGAAGCAGGCACATCCCACTCCCACAATCGACTGCTTTGCAAAGCTCCTTCGTAAGAAGCCGCCTCTTCTTCAGAAGGTAACGATGCCCCATCATTGAGAAACTCTTTTAATCTAAACTTCCCCTCACTCGCCACGACCAACGTGCTATCCGAAACCTTGGCGATAGCCTCATGGTCGAATCCCGTCTCCTTGAGAACAAAACGAACGGCAGGATTCACACGGCTTCCATCCGTATTCACTGAGTAACCGAGGTTCTCCACATTTTCCAGTTCTCCCGTTTTCGGATTCACCTGAATACGAAAGTTGTAATAGAGCGCACTATCCGACTTGTCACTTACCACCGCATAGATATCATCATGCAGATGGGTGATGCCACTATAGTTGCCAGCAGGAACGGTCTTCAGAAAAGACTTTTGAGGGAACTCACGAACCACTCGCCACGAATGCTCCTCCAACGAATCATTTGACGAGACCTCCCCTACTCCTTGCGCAGCTATCGAGCGGACACCTATCAGAGTTCCCAATAACAATAGCCCTAAAATCTTCTGCATCTTCCTTCTCCTATACCTTATTATATATATACCTTATTATATATACGTCATTACACATGATGTATGGATACTTATCCCACCGCTAATCACAAAGCCGCATATGTCAAGACGAACTCCATCGTCAATTCGAAATCCACGTTCACTCGCTTCTTCGCCTTTAGGTTTTCAACCTCGCACGACCAATCCGACATTGCATCGAAAGGTTTCACCCTCATATCAGCATATTGCAGATTATCCTCGGAAAACAACTTATAGATAGTCTCCTTGCTACACCAATGTACGAGCAGTGCATCCAAATCGATCGCCTTTTCATCCTTTCTCATGAATTTCGAAGCGATTCGCTTCACCCGATCACTGTAGTATTCAATATCTACAGCCACCTCTCTTGCCTTGGAAAGGATCAAAGCAGCATATCCCTTGGTATGCGAAACACTGATGTTATACCCATTGAGGAGAGGTTTACCAGCCGAATTGTGCCCGATGTCCCCTATCCGTTGGATTTGTGCCTCAGGACACCCCAACATCTGCAACATTTCTCGAAGCAAGATTCTGACCGACAGAAATTCCAACTTTCGGCTATCACTCTTAAAACGGGACAAGTCACCTTGATAGCAATTTGCCCACGGATAACACTCCAACAATTCGGCGACAGACTCATCCATCTGCCACAACCCCAAGCTCACGCCAGGATAAACTTCCCTTATATTTACCAATGCCATAGTTCGTATTCCTATTGATAATTAATAGCCATTTGTTTGTTGGCTACAAAATTACTAAAAAAAATCGACAAAAAAGAAAGAGAGCCAAGATTATGAAAATCCCGACCCTCTTTTGTTATAATCAATCTTAAAAGCTCTATTTTACGGTCACCTTAATCTTGCTGATGCGGCGTTCTTCCACTCCCATCACCTCAAAGGTATAATTCTTATACTCTATCTTCTCGTGGATGCTTGGGAAATCCCCCTTGATTTCCAATAGCAAACCTGCCAATGTATCGGCATCCCCCTCCACTTCCTCAAACTCCTCATCATCTACATTGAGTATCTTGCAGAAGTCCGTCAAGAGCGTCTTGCCCTCAAAGATATAAGTATTATAGCTCAATTTCGAGTAGAACTTCTCCTCCTCATCATATTCATCATTGATTTCTCCCACAATCTCTTCCAAGATGTCCTCCAGTGTGACGATACCGCTCGTACCACCAAACTCATCCACCACAATGGCAATATGCACCTTGTTTTCCTGGAACTCACGCAAGAGATCGTCTATCTTCTTGGTCTCTGGCACGAAATATGGAGGTCGTATCAAACTCTGCCACCTGAAAGAGGCTGGCTTTCCGAGATGAGGAAGCAAATCCTTGATATACAAGATTCCTCGGATATTGTCCGTATTATCTTGATAGACTGGAATACGACTATAGTTATTTTCTACGATACATTTAAGTACCTCCGGATAAGTACTTTGAATATCCAAATCCACCACATTCTGTCGGCTCGTCATCACCTCCTTGGCAGTCTCGTCGCCAAATCGGATGATTCCCTTCAACATACTTTGCTCATCCTTGATGTCATCCTTGTCGGTCAACTCCAAGGCTTGTTCCAAGTCATCGACACTCAGCACATGATTTTCCTTCTTGACCACCTTTTCGGCAAGTACCCCACTCTTCAAGAGTACATTTTCCAAAGGCCAGAAGAGTTTTCTGACAAACAAAATGCCATTGACAACACGACGACAGAAGCGCAAAGGATCCTTGCGACTATACACCTTAGGCATAATCTCGCCAAAAAGCAAGAGCAAGAAAGTAAGGAGAACCGTGATAATCAGGAACTGCAACCAATATGCCTTGTCACCAAAATGAACAATGCCTGCAAAAACATAGTTCAACAACATGATGATGGTGACGTTGACGAAATTATTGGCAATCAAAATCGTTGCCAACGTACGTTCCGAGTCTTCACGCAACATCTGAATTTTTCGGTCGGTATCCGTCTTCTCATCCTCCAATTCATCTACATCTGCAGGTGAAAGACTGAAGAAAGCTATCTCCGAACCACTGGCGAAAGCAGACATCACCAACAACATCGCCGCCAAAACAGCAGCAAAAACAACCCCTAACGAAGGCGGCATGAACGACACGTCACCAAAGGCTTCTGTGATAGTAGAAATATCCAATTTCTTTTAAATATTAAAATGGTAAACCATCTTTGCCCTCCCCGCTTTGCGATGTCTGGGCATTAGAATTTTCATTTTGAGTATTACCGTTCTCTGTGGCTTGGGATGCTGTCTGAGAATGCGCCATCTTAGAATATAAGAATTCCAGATTATCCACATAGATTTCTGTGCGATACTGGCGCTTACCCTGTTTGTCATCGAAAGCACGATACCGGATTTTTCCCTCAACATAGAGTTTGTCACCCTTACGAACATACTTCTCCACATACTTTGCCAAGGCACGGAAGAAGACCAATGTATGCCAATCGGTATGGTCGGGTACCTGCGTGCCATTCGGAAGAGTATATCCCCTCTCCGTTGTAGCAAACGTCACCTGGGCTATCGCCTGGTCTGCATCATAATAACGCACATCAGGATCCTTGCCCACATTTCCTATTAACATCACCTTGTTCATAAGTTCACCTCTTTATTATTTCCACATACCGAGATAACGGTAATTGAAATTCTTTCCCTTGGCTGATGGGAACTGACTACGAGAATCGACACGGTCGCGCAAATGCTCCACGATTCGATTATAGCAATCGAGTCCAGAAGTCGCCTTTACATTGGCAACAAAATGTGTATCTCTATACTCATGCTTACCGGTAGCCGGTATCAAGACGACACGCTTGAAATCAAGCGTACCCTCATACCAGCCTGGCATTTCCTCTGCCAGACGAGCTACAGGGCTTGCCACGCCATCACGATGATCGGCAGCAGGCATAGCACGCAAAGCCTTCTTATCCTTGAAGTCTTGCATACAAGCAGCAGCGGTCTTGATAATAATGAAATAAACTCTAGGGCGAACTTTATAGCGTTTAGGATAGCAAACATCGCTTGCAGCATATTCACGAATATCAGCCTCAAGCTCTGGATTCATCCCAATCTCTGAAATTCCACTTAAAAAATTGATTGCTTCATCGACAGAAAAAGCAAATGCTTCTTTGTCGAAATATCTAATATATAAATTCATAGTGTGGTATGTTTTCTCTTTTAAAACTTAAAGAAAAGAGCGGAAAACGGGACTCGGACCCGCGACCCCAACCTTGGCAAGGTTGTGCTCTACCAACTGAGCTATTTCCGCAAGGAAAAATAAATGGTGAAGAGGAGGAGACTCGAACTCCCACGACACAATTGTCACTACCCCCTCAAAGTAGCGCGTCTACCAATTCCGCC
>ENA-UERK01000153-UERK01000153.1-human-gut-metagenome-genome-assembly--contig:-NODE-153-length-64978-cov-18.294895_pt1 | contig 64978 bp, 55 predicted proteins | sample MGYA00242957_ERZ507957 | MGnify/ENA primary metagenome ERZ507957 (study PRJEB26167, sample SAMN06115538) | human gut metagenome | host: Homo sapiens | place: China:Heilongjiang | collected 2015-11-06...
CGAAAAATAATTGGATTTGTTACCCAAAACAAGAACCAATTACGAACCATTAACTATGATAAATTATAAAATCAAATAGTAGAGTAACAAACAAATAACAAAATACATACTTTATTAAATGCCTACTATATGCTGTATATATTAGCATTTACACACATTTTCTTATCATTTTGATTGTTGCATGATATTTGACGTTGCTTACTCCTGGTAGTGCGGCCAGACGCTTTCCGGCCTCTCCGAGTTCAGTTGCCAGCATCTGCAGCGGCAAGATGAACGACAAAACCAGCGACAGGGCTGTTTTTGTGCTAAGAAATGACTTTCTCATAAAATGTGGTTGTTAGTTAAATAATATGTGGTTTTCTATATGCAAAGATACCAAAAAATATTCTTATGAGTCCAACATTTAACCTATGTGTTGGCGCGATTGTAAACTTAAAGTTGCATAAATATGAAATATTTGATATATTTGGACTGAAATGAAAACGATTACATCTAATATGCTAAAGTCTTTGCGTAAGTCCAGAAACCTTACGCAAGAGCAACTTGGCGTCTTGGCCGGAATGTCCAAGTCTCAGATTTCCAAAATGGAGAAGGGAACTTTAGGTAGTGAAGAGACTATCTTGCGTTTGCTGGAAGCGCTCGGCTATGAAGTGAAGTTCACGATTGTGGATAAATATGCAAGTGAGTGTTCTGAAAAAGAGCGTATTTTGGGGATTCTCAGGGCCTTTAAGAGAAGTCAGGGCGCAAAGTACGGGATAGAGAGTATGGCATTGTTCGGGAGTTGTGCGAGAGGAAAACAGGGAAGTGATAGTGATGTTGATATCCTTATTTCAGTTAAGAATCCATCGTTGTTTGTTTTATCAGAGATAAATATCCTTCTGGAGTCTGTCCTGAAACGTAGAGTGGATTTGGTGTCAGAGAAAGCTAAAAGTCGATATGAATTTAGGGCGAGTATTGAAAAAGATTTGATATATGTGTAGTGTGAAAGAGAGAATCAGGACCTACCTGCGTGTGTGTATTGATGAAATGGACTTGATCGAAAAAATGTCTGTCTCGATAGAGTCTCCTGAAGACTTTGGACAGAGTATAACAGGAATGACGGTATTCAGAGCCTGTGGGATGAGCCTTCAATATATTACCGAAAACTTTATCAAAATAAGGAATAAGGTTTCCGAAGGGTTTTTCTCGCCCTATAAACAAGTGCCTTGGAAAGCGGTCTTTGGTATGAGGAATGTTTTGTCTCATGAATATTCAGATATTGATGATGAAGCAGTCTTTAATACTATACGGAAAGACCTGCCTGTGCTTAGAGAAACGACCAACAAGATGCTGGAGGACCTTGAATCTGGTAAACTTGACAAGTTTTTACAGGATTGATGTTCATGGTTGACAAATGCTGTCTGAGATGAAAAGAAGTGCTTTATATTTCGTGGCTGCGGCGCTTTGGGGGATACCCGGTGTCATCATAACTGTCAAGGGTGTCAATGCATATTTGTCAATGCCTTTGCAGGAATTGTGGTGGCTCATTTCGGGTACTGCCGTGGTCCTGGTCTGCTTCTTTTTCATGTTCAGGAAAGTCGTTGACAAGTATTCGGCTCTTATCGCCGCACAGCCGGAAAAGACGAGCATATGGCATACATTCCCGCTTCGGGGATGGATTCTGATACTATTCATGCTTTGTCTTGGCATGTCCCTGAGATTCATTCCCGGGATTCCACTTGAATTTACGGCATCATTCTATTCTGGGCTGGGTCCGATGCTGCTCTTCGCCTCAGCCAGATTCCTAAGACATAATCAATATCCGACCAACTAATAAACAGAACATTATGAATGCAATAGACATAGCTCTCCGCATCGCAACTGCCGCTCATGCGGGACAACTGGACCGTGACGGACATCCCGTGATTCTCCATCCGTTGACTGTAGGACTGATGGGACACACAGACGAAGAAAAGATAGCCGGATTCCTTCATGACGTGGTGGAAGACTCTGACTTGACCTTCGACGATCTGCTCAGAGAAGGCATCCCGACCGGCATTGTCAATGCCTTAAGGCTTCTGACCCACGAAAAAGGAACTGATTATTTCGAATACGTACAAAATATCATTGACTCTGGAAATCCCATTGCCTTGCAGGTGAAATTCAATGACTTACGGCATAACTTTTCGCGCGGGAAGTCCTATCTCGACTTGCAGGCAAAGCATGGCAAGGCATTGAAAATGGTGCAGACTGCCATTGACAATTGCTCTAAGATTGACCTTTATCATGCGCCGGCAGGCGATGGCATTGAGGTCGGAATTTTCGCTTGCGGCTGTTTCTGGGGTACTCAGCATCAGTTTCAGAAGGTGCCGGGCGTGCTTAATACCCTTGCTGGTTATACGGGCGGGAAAGAGGCTTTTCCTACGTATGAGGACGTAAGGGAGCACAGGACTCATCATGTGGAGGCCGTAATCGTAGAGTTTGACCCCAAACTGGTTTCCTACGAGAGTCTCTGCAAACTGTTCTTCGAAATTCATGACCCTGCCCAGACGGATGGAGTCGGTCCGGATCTCGGTCCGCAGTACAGGAGTTGCATCTTCTATCGTGATGACAATCAGAGGAATACTGCTGAACATGTTATGCAGTTGCTTCGCGACAAGGGGTATGAGGTCAATACTCTGTTGCTGCCTGAAGAGCCTTTCTACATCGGCGAGTCTTACCACCAGCAATACTACGAAAAGACTGGTGGCGAGCCGTATTGCCATGTGCGGACAAAGAAGTTCTAAGGAAAACTATAGGTTGTTCCTGTAGATGACGCTTCCGCTTCCCTGGTGTGTGGCGAGAATGAGTACCTCGGCAATCTGGACATGTTTTGGGGCTGATGCCGCGTAGAAAGCGACGTCGGCGATGTCCGCACCAGTAAGGGGAGTGATACCCTTGTAAACCGTGTCGGCCCTTTCGTTGTCACCATGGAAGCGGACGTTGCTGAAATTGGTCTCTACGAGTCCGGGTTTGAGATTCGTGACACGGACAGCGGTTTCGGCCACGTCGATGCGCAATCCGTCAGTGATGGTCTTCACGGCAGCCTTGGTCGCGCAATATACATTGCCGTTGGCATAAGCCGCGTCACCGGCAACACTGCCGATATTGATTACATGTCCTTCATTCCGTTTCACCATGCCGGGGACGATGAGTCTGGTCATAGTCAGAAGTCCCTTTATGTTGGTGTCTATCATTGTGTTCCAATCTTCAGGTTCGCCTTCATACTCTTTGTCAAGGCCGAGAGCGAGGCCGGCGTTATTGATGAGGACATCGATTTTCTGCCATTCCGGTTCGAGTGAATCAACAGCGGTTTTTGCTGCCTCGGCATCGCGTACATCGAATACCAATGTCTTTACCTTGGCTCCCTCTGCTTCCAATTCAGCCTTGATTTCAGCCAGTTTCCCTGCACGGCGGGCCGTTAGTATCAAATTGTAACCGCCCTCTGCAAATTTTCTTGCGCAGGCTTCTCCGATTCCGCTGGTAGCTCCTGTTATTAATGCTATCTTTTTCATTGACTGTTAGTTGTTTGAGTGTATATTAATTTGATTGATTTTCCGGGTTTGTAGATAACGTGTCCTGGCATTGACCTGTCTTCTTATGGGTTTTCCTCCACTCGCTCGCAGACATTCCTGTGAATTTTCGGAAATCTGTGTGGAAGTTGCTGCTGTCGCTGTAGCCGATGGCTTCGCTGATTCTTTCCGCTTTCATCTCGGGGTGTTCCAGCAGCATCCGGCTTGCATCATTGAGACGGAGTCTGTTTCTCCATGAACGGAAATCCATCCCGTGCTCACTCTTCATGAAGGCGCGCATGGTCGCCGGGTCGGTGTCGAGATTCTCCAATATGTCTTTATATGGTATATCCCTGTGTCGGTATTCTCCGGCGGCGACCCATGATTCCAGTTTGTTCCGCAGTTCGATTATCTGGTTGTCAGAGATATTGGCGGGATTTTTATGTGAGGCCTCAGAGGGTTGTTCCGCAGGTGGCGTCTCTGTGCTGTCCTGACTGACGGCAGGAAGTATGAAAGATGTGATGTTTACATAGCGTATCATGCAGATCGCGACGATGGTATAGCAGATGAGATATGCAGGGACGAATATGGCGTAGAACCACGGGCCTGTAACCAGGGTGCAAAGTGCCATCACTCCTATTATGAGCATGAGAATGAAGCCTGCCCGAATTCCTCCGAGTCTGGGAGAGAAATCGTCTGCATAATAATCGTTCAAGTCATTCAGTGTCATGTTCTGCGACTTGAAGAAGCTGATGCTGTACAGGACAAGTTGCAGTACCAGAAGAGCCGCTCCTGTATAGAAGAAGACAGGATATATCCCCGGAAAAAGGAACATGACGAAGTAAAGCAGGGCAGTGATGAGGCTGATTGCCGCCACTTGTAGTCCCACCCATTTTCCTGTAACCACATCCGGACGGATGAATACCAGCAGGGTCCCGGTCAGAAGGAGGGCCTGGAATGCTGCAACTATCATGGTGTTCAGTCTGTCGAGGTCCTCATCGTAGCCCGTGAAATAGCAGATGAAATTCAGAATTGAAAGTGTGATGAATGATGCCGCCAGTGTCGCTCTGGCAGTCCTGAGTTTCCTGAACTCCTGCTTTGACGGGATTTTGATTCCTATGATTGACACGGCAAGGGCGGCAATCACCCCTGAGGCCAAAAGCATCAGGTCGCAATATGTTTTTTCCATTTCAGTTTCCATATTATGTCTTGCAAAGATATGGTTTTTCGCAAAAACTGCGTAGTTACGGACTATGTTTAATCAAAAATAGTGATTATAACGTCTCCGGAACGTATATTCGTCAACGATTTCTGTATCGTAATCCACATGACCTCTATATAAGACAAACTGTATGAGAAGATTTATTTATCAATTTGTTGCATCATTGGCATTGACTTCAATGTTGGTGTGTTGCGGTAAGGAGAATGTCAATGACAGACCTTCTCCGGAAGAACCGGGGAAGGAGGAGCCGAAACCGGAGGTGAAAAAGCCTGAAATCAGTTTCAAGTTTGACATTGAACCATATGTAATCGCTTCTTCGGAAGATTCTGTCGAATGTGCCTGGACTGAGGGCGACGCTGTCGGTGTATATGCATATGATGCCGAATCTGATGAGTTGGTTTTCGGGAACAAGAAATTGACATTTGATGGCAGCAATTGGGTAGGAGACAAATTGTGCTGGGAAAAAGAATCGCTGAAATTCTGCGCATATTATCCGTTCGACGAGAACAATACTGACCCTACCGCAATCTCTGTCAATGTCAAAGAGGACCAAAGCAGTGAGAATGATTACAGGCTTTCAGATTTTCTGGTGGCCAGGAATGAGGAGGGAGTCAAAATCGGAAGCGACGTGAAGCTTGAATTCAGGCATGAGTTCGCTATGATCCAGGTGGAAGTGCCTAAAAGCAAGTATTGGAACATTGATGGAAAACTTGAAGTCAGTCTCTGCGGAGTCGGGACTCTCGCCGAAATCAATTTGCTTGAGGATAGTGACGTTTCTGCCTCGGTAGCGGGAACCGGAAGTTCTGAAGGAAATGTCAAAATGCATCTTTTCGAGTTTCCGGGTGAAGAGAGAAACAATTACATTTATCGTGCTGTCATTCCGGTTCAGACGCTTGGAGGCGGTACATCACTGTTCAGTTATGTTACGGATGGCAAAGAGTACAGGTTGGGCGGTCCGGTCGGGGATTGTGCCCTGAATGCCGGGAACGTGAAAGTGTTCAACCGCTCATTGCCGGTGGATTACAAGCATCCTGATGTCATTCAGATGGTTGTCGACCAGAAGGGTACTTATAAGTTTCAAGGCGATGGACTGTGGTATTTCCGGATGGGCAGTCCGAAAACTGAAGAAGGACGGAATAATACGAATGTCGAGAATCAGCATAATGTGCATCTGGCCCGCAGTTACTATATGGGCAAGTATGAAGTTACCAATGCCGAGTATGCGTCTTTTCTGAATGACAATAAGATAGGAAGCGACGGCATATGGAACGGATGGGGCGATGCGGAGAACAAATCGAAAGTCCTTGTGAGGCAGTATGCCAAGTTCGGACTCATCTGGGACACGGAACTTGCCGAATGGAAGCCGGCTGACGGATATTGTGATTGCCCTGTCGTCAATGTCAGCTGGTATGGAGCGAAGGCTTTCGCAGATTGCGTGGGTGGAGTGCTTCCGACTGAGGCGCAGTGGGAATTTGCTTGCAGGGGAGGTCTTGAAGAGACGCCTTTCGGCCTTGGAAATGGTCTGGACCTGACAGGGGAGATGGCGAATATCAGGTCGGCCGGCAGGGGAACAACTGCTCCGGTAGGTTCCTATTCCCCTAACGGATTTGAACTGTATGACTTGCATGGAAATGTTTCAGAATGGGTGGCGGACTGGTTTGACGTAAATTATTATGGAGGTTCGGGCGGATTTGCCTGGAATCCGACAGGTCCGAAGACCGGAACCGACAAGGTTGTTCGTGGAGGGGACTTCACTATGGACAAGCTCAGCTGCCGTTGTGCAGCAAGAGTATATTGTTCACCTCGGGTGACAAACATGCTGATTGGATTCCGTGTGTCTTTCGACCAGGATATGAAATGGGAATAAATGAACTTTAAATATATGGTAATGAAGAAATTAGTTTACTTTTTAGCTCTTTGGACCATACTGTTGTCCGGAGTGAGCTGCGACAAGGATTCAGACAAGGATTCTGCGCCTGTCCCTTTGTATGTCAATACATGGGTAATTGAAGGTATCGGTGAACTTGGAGGAGCGGATTGCTGTCTCTATCAATTCAATGCTGACAAGACGTTTAACTCGGGTTTCATCGTCAATGAAAAATTACTGGAATTCATTAGGAGTCAATACTTGCCGTCCTCTGACAATCCCGAAACTGATGGAAATTCACGTAAACTTCCGGAGGAAGTTATCGAAATGATCAAATCGATCAAGGTCAATGATGTTGTCACAATTCTCAAGGGCCTGTATGTGGAGATTCCCGGAAAGAATAACGACGTTTATCTGTCCACATTCAGCATTAGAAATATTGAAGGTATGGAATATCCGGTTCCGATGGAGAATGAACTTCATTTGACAAACATTTCCAGGGAATCAATGGTATTCGGTAATGAATCGTCCGGTGAAAAGCCATTCACGGTGAAGAGCCTGTCTTCTTCCGGCATTACTGTCGGAAAGACAGTTGACTTGACTGAATTGTTGGGTATGTACTAAAGATTGAAAATATGAAAAGATTGATATACAGTATATTGGCATTCGCTGTTATTGCAATGGCCAATGCATGTGACAAGAATGGCTCAGAGCCGGATGACCCGAAACTATATGTGAATACATGGGTTGTCAATTTCTCGAACGAGTTCAGCAGCATCATGCAATTGAATGATGACGGAACGGTGCTCTTGGGAAATGTCTTTACGGAGGAGACCTTGGCTGAACTCAAGGGGAGCATTGACATGGATAAACTGACTGAGGAGCAGAAGGCTCTTGTCGATGGTATCAAGGTGAACGACGTATATTCTTTTAATGGCTGGTATTCCATGAAGAGGAACTCTGACGGGAGCATGGCGTTCTGCCTTACATATGAAAATCTCTCTGATGACGGCCCTCAGGCAATTCCTATGGCGTTCTATGTGAAGGAGGTTACCGGAGACCACATGCTGCTGTTCAACGGCGATTTCGATGAAAACGACAATCCGAAGTACATGGAGGCTGTGAGACTGGAGAAATCTTCAGTCACTCCGGGAACCTACTATGACCAGAGGATCATTTCTGAACTTCCGCACATTGAAAATGTGGATGCGGAGGTCCAATAGATTGGCATTTCTGGTTTCTTGGAACTTGAGTTAGCATTAATATTTTTGAATCGTCCCCAAGTCTTCGTTGGCTTCGGGACGATTGCCGTTTAGTAGTCTGTATATGGCGGACATTTTGACATTTTATATATATTAGCGGCTTGATGTAAATTTCAAACAGTATGCAAACTCTTAAAGAATATATCGAGTCAGAAATCATTCCGCGTTATGACAATTTCGATGGAGCCCATAGGCGGGACCATGTAAGAAGTGTGATCGGGCAGAGCCAGGAACTCTCCAAATATTATGATGTGAATCCTGAAATCCTTTATGCAGCAGCTGCTTATCATGATTTGGGCTTGTGTGAGGGAAGAGAGAAACATCATCTTGTCTCAGGTAGAATCATCAGGGAGGACAAAATGCTTCTCAACTGGTTCTCCGTCGAGGAAATCGAGGTCATCGCAGAGGCTGCAGAGGATCACAGGGCTTCCAATGAGACTCCGCCCCGCAGTATCTACGGCAAGATTATCGCTGAGTCGGACAGGCTCATTGACCCCGAAACAGTCATCAGGCGCACTGTCCAATATGGTTTTGCCCATTACCCGCAGATGAACCGCGAACAGATGTGGGAGAGGACATTGACACATCTTCAGAAGAAATACGGGTATGGCGGTTACCTGAAACTTTGGATTCCGGAGTCATCAAATTCCTGCCGGCTCGAAGAATTGCGCAAAATAATCGCTGATGAAAAGAGGCTGAGGTCAATGTTTGATCGCTTCTACGACGAGGAATAGTCCTGACCTTATGGTTTGTCCGGGTGGGGAGACTGTCCGAAAAGTCAAACATTCCTCAGTGACAATCGCGAATCCGCTTTCGGCCTTGGATAGAGGTAGGGAGTATTTCAGTCTCGCGAGGCTTTTTCGGACGGCCCGGGTTGTCACTATTCGACCCTCTTGACAGCTTCGCTTTGGTGTTATTGGCAGATTTCCAATTATTTACACGATTTGTGGAATGCCAAGAGGTGGCTTTGAAATGGGGTCTTGACAGATAGGAGAATCTGTCAGTGCTCATTATGACATTGATATAGAACACTTTGGCTGCGGGAATAGAAAACCGGCGGTTGCCAAGAGGGTCGGAAATAAGATATGTTTTTTTCACTTTTTCTTATATTTGCGAATAGGCCTCGGTAGCTTCGATGAGGTGTTATATTTTTAACCTTATTATTATTCAACACATGAAACGTTTAAGTTTTCTCGCTACACTGTTAGCGTCTTTAGTCCTTGTCGCTTGCGACAACAAGGATAACCCAACTCCACCAGAGACACCGGACCCGGAAACTGAAACTAGTCCTAAAGCTGATCTGGAATTACTTATGGACCGTACCACCAAGGTGCTTTATTACGGTGATCGCAAGACCGCGGGAGTTTATAACTACTATGTCGGTCTTGGTGACAAGGAATTCATAAAAGATAATGAAGGCGACGATGCCGCTCCTGCAGACGGTCATATCATTTTCTTCGACATTTATGCATCTGAAGGCTCTGATTCATTCGAAACGGCTGTGCTGCCTGACGGCAAGTACACTATCGCTGAGACCAATGCCGCAGGCACTCTCAATAATTATTATACCCGAATGCAGGTCAATGTCGAAGGAAAGCAGACCAGTGTCGATTTTACTGAAGGTTATCTGGAAGTCAAGACTTCGGAAAAGGGAAAGATACTGAAGGGACTCTTTACATTGAAGGACGGCTCTACCGTCAGCTGTATCTATGAAGGTCCTCTTGCCTTCGGAGACCCTAATGCAGGCTCTGAACCAAGCGAACAGATACCGGCATTGGGGGAAGACATCAATGTTTCATTTGCTCATGCTTTCGGGGTTTATTATGGTGATAAACTCGGCTCCGGCACGGACGGGTATTCTGTAGTTCTGACCTCACCAACGGCGGGCAATGACGGAGTTACAGTATCAGGAGGTGCAGTAGTCGGACTTTCCCTTACCCTTGAAAACAGTCCGGTCATCTACCTTAAGCCTGGCATATATACTGTTGCCGATACCTATGCGGCTGGGACTATAGAACCGGGATTCTCTCTTTTGGGCGAGTACTACGGCTCGATCGCCGCTACCGTCGATGCGGAAGGGAATATACTTTCCCAGAGCGGCATTGCGTCAGGAACCGCACTTGTCAGTGAATTCGGTGATAGCGGTTACAGAATCGAACTTGAGCTCGTTACTGACAACGGAAAGTCGGTGAAGGGGGTATTTACGGGAGACATTGAATTTACGGACGAATCTCCGAAGGAAGAGGCCAACACGACGCTTACCGGAGACTATACTCTGAAACTTCCTGCGGAGACAACTACCGCTTCCCTTGCGTACTATGGGGATTATCTTGGAGTCGGTCTGGCCAACTGGATTCTGTCACTGGAAAATGACAAAGGCGATGCGATTGACATTGAACTTCTTACGGAAAAGACTTCCACTACCGAAATTCCTATTCCTGAGAAACAGTATAACATGAGTGTCGATAATCAGACTGTCGGTTTCGTAGCAGGCAAGACTTCACCTTTCGGACAAACCGGCACATGGTATTGGGATCTTTCCACTCTTGATTCAGATGGCTACCTTCATGGCTATGCGGCAGCTATCGACGGTTGGGTGAAACTGGCCAAGGATGGGGACAAGACCACTGTCAGCTTCGAATTTGTGGATCCTGCATACAACTTGTTCGGCGGCTCGTGGACTGGCGTCATTCCTGCGGCAGTGGACAAGAGTAACCTGGCAGGCTCTTCGTCAATCAAATCCCGTATGGCCCATAGGGCGCAGCCGAGTATTCGGAGAAGGGCGAGAGCAATGTCATGGTAGGCGCTTCTGCCGGGGATATCAGGCTTCTTGCTGAGATGACCAGGCAGGTGACTGTTGCTTAAAATAGAATTCCCGCCATCGTGCTTCATGAGAAAGGCGATGGCGGGAATTTATTTATGGATGGGCGCGTATGATTATTCTGCGGTGAATTTGATCTCTGCGCCCTTCAGAAGTGGAGAACTGAACGAGACATTGATTTCTCCCGCTTCTCCGGTAGTCTGGATATAGGCCAGCAGGCGTCCGTTATAAACTCTCTGCCGGTTGTCACGGTAATCTCCCATGTCCGTGTTGTCCGCGCCTTCGAGTCCGAGGAGTCGCGCAGGCCCGTCCACAGTGCAGGTGATGTTGTTGTCTGCCAGTTTGACAATGACGCCATTCTCATCGACGACTGTAACTATGATGTGTGCGGTGGCTTTGTCTTTGGACAATTCTGAGCAGTCCGAGATTACCCGCAGGGCATATGGGCGGCCGGATGTGGTGATGGAGTGTTCCGAGATGACGTTACCGTCTTTGTCGCATCCTTCAGCCTTGAGTGTGCCTGGTCTGAAAGGTATATCCCACCAGATGATACCGCTCTTGTCATCGTAAGGCTTCATCTCTCCGACCTCCTTGCCGTTCAGAAGGAGTCTTGCCTGGGCTGCGTTGGTATAGCATACTACCCGGATTTTCTGCTCAAGTGAGTAGTTCCAGATGTCCAAAGCGTCCGGGGACAGAAATGTCCGTCCGTTTCCATTACGTGGGGCCGGCACCGGATATGTGCCGATGTAAGTCATCGGACTGGTGCTCCACATTGAAGCGCGGAAGTATCCGTTCGGCTTAGGGAAACTGGCGAAATCGAGCAGTCCGGTTCCCAGTCCTCGTGACGGCCATGGTCCTGACTCTCCGAGGTAGTCGGTTCCGGTCCATATGAACTGTCCGAAGATGAAATCTTTGTCACGCACGGCCAGCCATGCGTTTCTGCTCCGTCCATTCTCGCTGCCGTAGATGACTCTCTTCGGATAGGTGGCATGGTCCATGTCATATCTGTCCTCTGTGTAGTTATAGCCTACCACATCTACTGCATCAGGATACTCTGTTTCGTTGGACATTACCACTCCGGCAAGTGCTCCGGTTGTCGGACGCGAAGTATCGACAGCGCGTACGCAGGCAACGAGTCTCTTGGCTATCTTGCCGATGCGCATGGCATCAGGTGCATCAGGATTATATCCTCCGAACATTGGCTGGTTTATGCCGCTGCTGTTCAGGATAGGGTGCGAATACGGGTCGTTCGGATAATCGACTTCATTGCCGATACTCCAGAGGAATATGCTGGTGTGATTCCGGTCGCGTCTTACCATGTCGGTGATATCCTTCTCGATCCATTCTTCGAAAAAGTCGAAGGACCCGTCATAACTTGGAGTTCCTACATTCCATCCTTCAATCCATTTGCGCTTAGGAAATTCCCATTCGTCTGATACCTCGTCCATTACGAGCAGTCCCATCTCGTCGCAGAGGTCGTAAAGTACAGGTGCCTGAGGATTGTGGCTCATGCGGATTGCATTGGTGCCGATAGCCTTGAGATTCTCCAGACGCCGTCTCCAAACTTCCTGTGGTACAACAGCACCGAGAACTCCGGCATCATGATGGAGACAGACTCCTTTGATTTTCATCCAGTTCCCGTTCAGGGCAAAGCCTTTGTCTGCGTCGAATGTGAGGGTGCGGAGTCCGACTCTGGTTTTGCTGCCGTCAATCTTCTGACCATCAGAAAGGATGTCGGTCTCAAGTGTATAGAGATATGGCTTGTCAAGGTTCCAAAGATGCGGATTCTTGACTTTCAGCTCTGTTGCGACTTTACTCAAGCCTGCTTCTCTGTCATTGACAGCGATGGTCCTGCTTGCGACAAGATTGTTGCCGGCATCGTAGAGGCTGGCTTTTACTTCGAGTTTTGATTGTACGGCCATATGCTTCTGTATCTCCATGTCCACTGATACTGTAGCCTGTTTTTCCGTGATGGATTTGGCGTGCCAGCCGACTCCCCAGAGTGAAAAATGTGTTTCGGGTGCGGATACGAGCCAGACGTCACGGTATATGCCTGAACCGGTGTACCAGCGTGAATCCGCATATCGGCTGTGGTCCACTCTCACTGCAAGTACATTCTCTCCGTCTTTGAGGTAAGGGGTCAAGTCGTACATGAACGACACGTATCCGTTTGGACGTTTGCCGAGAAGCTGTCCGTTAAGGTACACTTCGCTGCGGTTATAGACGCCTTCGAAATAGATGTAGTGTCTCGGTGCGTCGTCGTTCACCGTGAAATGCTTGCGGTACCAACCGATGCCGGCGGGAAGATATCCCGTGCAGCTTGCGAGTGTAGGGGATAGACGCCCTTCTATGGACCAGTCGTGAGGAAGGTCGAGTGTGCGCCAATCTTTGTCATTGAAAGAATTGTCTTTTTGGTCAGGAGCGTCGGTGAGGCTGAACAGCCAGCCGTCATCGAATTTCATTGCATCGCCGAACGAGGTCTGTGCCTGTGCCGAAATGCAGGTCAATGCTGATAAAAGCGTGACAATCAAGTGTTTTGTAGTCATGTCGAGATCTGATTTGTCCAAATGTCATAAATAAAGCCGAAGCCTGCAAGTGCAGTCTCCGGCATTTGTGATGTTGTGAGATTACTGGCGTCTGGCCGGGTTTTCCGAAAATGCGATTTCCCACGCTTCAGAGAACTTGCCTTTTTCGACGGAGACTTTGATCTTGCTTGAAAGCAGGGTCTGAGGGTCCGAATTCAGTTTGAGAACAAACTCTGAACGGCTCTTTTCTTTGCCCAGATCCACGATTGTGGTCTTTCCGTTCTTCGGATTTGTCCAGGAAATCTTGCCGGTTACTCCATCTTCGAGCGGCTGGTAGAGTCTGATGTTGAGGACGTCGGTTTCCTTGATGCCGAACTCGAGAGGGAAACACCATTTCGCCCATGCCACGGCAGATGCATCTCTGGCGTCTGCGTCCTGGGCGGCAATGGCAGCTTCATCAGCGAATACTCCGCTTCCGAGATACTCGAAAGCACCGACATCAGGATGACCGTCATTGACAGGAAAACCGAAGAAGTCGCGTCCGCCGTTATGCGTCATATGGGTTCCCGCATTGATACATGGAGAGTCCTTCTGAAGCATGTACCCCTTCAGTGTGCCCAGACCTGTTCCGCCTGTGCCGGGGTCGACAAACTTAGGGTCTGCCACGATGGCTTTCGGGTCGTCAGGTATGCCGTTTTTCCAGGGTCCGAAGTAGCAGTTGTTGAGGAACAGGCTGCCGGCAGGGAGATCAGGCTTCAGTGTGTCGTCGAAAGACCTGTCCCAAGCGTAACCGACTGACCAGGCGGTGCGGAACTGTCCTTGTCCAGTGGCGTAGAAGATGTTGTTGTAGAAGTGGGCCCCGAGGTCGTTTATATCCTTTGCCTTCTCAGGATGGTCACCTCTGAAATACTCTACTTCCGAGACTCCGTGGTCCACATAGAACACGTTGTTGTAGAGGACGTTGTTGTCGCTCTTCAGGCTGCCCTGCATCTGGACGAGATGTGTCTTGTCGTTCTCTGAGATGTTGTATCTGGCAACATTCTCGAAAATGTCGTACATCAAGAGCAGGAAGCCGTGGTTTTCCTTGCTGTAGTTGTATTGTGCGATGCAGCGTTTGCAATAGAAGTCGAAGTCATAAGCGAAACCGTCTCCATTTCTGATCTGACGTCCGGTGTCATAGACCTCGTTGAATTGCATGATGGTTTCTTCACAGCCTATGATCCAGCATGCTGCCGTATGAGGCCACCAGCCTTCGCCTTTATCTGCCCAACCGTTGTCTCCAGGGAGGTCGAGCAAACCTGAACGCATACAAGAGCGGTGGATTTCATTGAATTCGACAATAGCTCTGAAAGAACTGCTGACTATTATGCCGTCGCCGCCGAGGTTGTCCATATAATTGCGGCGTACACGGAGTTTGTCAATGCCGGTAGTTGTGATGCCCACCTTGTCCACCCTTTCAATTCTGTTTCCTTCGATGAGGACGTCTTCCAGGGTTGAGGCGTTCTGTGACACTGTAAAACCTCTCCAAGGGCGCATCACGCCACCGCTGATTGCCGCGCAGCGCAAGCGCGTGCCTCCCATCTGGCCCCAGATGTCGTGGATGTAGTTGTCCTTTATGACAATGTGGCTGAATGCTCTGCCAGGCTCTCTTTCATCGATGAGGATGCCGTTGCGTCCTACGCCCACCTCAGGAGGGAATCCGCTTGTGATTTCAAATCCGACAATTTCGAGTCCGTCGGAGTTGAGTATTGTGATTGCCGTGCCTTCTTCCTTTCCCATATTGATGACAGGACGTCCCTGCCCGTAACCTGAGAACACGATAGGCTTTTCAGGTGAACCTGAACTTTTGATTACCAGGTTGCCGTAGAACGTGGCACCTCCTTCGAAGAGAACACGGTCTCCAGCCTGGAATACAGATGCATTGACCTTATCAATGCTCTTCCAGGCGTTGGTGACGGAAAGTCCATCAGCGTTGTCATTGCCTTCCGGTGACACGAAGTAGGTCTTGTCTTGCGCTTGTAGCCCGAACGCCGCAATAGCCAATATTGCGATTGTTGTACTGATTCTTTTCATTGCCATCTGTTCCTTAGTTCAACTTCCTTGACTGGAATCTCGAATTCTTCACTGAATGAACCGTTGGTGAGCGATACCTTGACCTTTGTTCCGTCAGGGACGGAGACATTGGCATTGACAGGGATTGCAATTGTCCTGCGGTCTTTCAGTTTGGAAATGTCCAGTTTGTATGTTTTTCCGTTGTCTGGATTTGTCCAGCTGATTTGTCCTTTTATGTCGTCCGTGATCGGCTCCCGGAGACGTATGGTAAATCTGGATGGACCATTGGTCGCTATGACTTTAGGGAAACTCCATCTGGCCCATGCTACAGATGAAGCTTCACGTGCAGCCTTGTCAAGTGCGGCTTCTTTTTCCGGGTCTGATTCAGGAATGCTTCCCAGATATTCGAAGGCTCCGATGTCTGTCTTGCCGTCAGTTACAGGCTGTCCGAAGAAGTCGCGTCGTCCATTGTCAGGAATATATGTTCCTGCTCCGATACATGGAGAGTCCGGGCGGAGCCTGTATCCGGCGAGTGAGCATAATCCGTCACCACCGGTTCCCGGGGCAATGAACTTAGGATCTGCTACAAGTGCCTTAGGATCATCAGGGATGCCGCTCTTCCATGGGCCGAAGTAGCAGTTGCTCATGAACATGCTTCCTGACGGAAGGTCCGGTCTGAGGGTATCATCGAACTCTCTCTTCCATGTCTCGCCGGTAGAATACGCGGTGCGGAACTGTCCTTGTCCGGTGGCGTAGAAGATATTGTTGTGGAAATGTGCTCCAAGATCATTGATGTCCTTTGCGGTTTCCTTTTCGTTGCCTCTGAAGAAATCCAAATCGAGAAGACCGTGATCGACATAGAACACGTTGTTGTACAATATGTTGTTGTCATCCTTGAGGCTGCCTTGCATCTGTACGAGGTGGGTCTTGTCGTTCTCTGAGATGTTGTAGCGTGCCACATTCTCGAAGATGTTGTACATCAGCAGAAGGAAACCGTTGTTCTCTTTGCTGTAGTTGTACTGTGCGATGCATCTCTTGCAGTTGAAGTCGAAGTCGTATGCGAATCCGTCACCATTGTAGATGTTGCGGCCCGTGTCATAAACTTCATTGAACTGCATGATGGTCTCTTCTGTATCCTGAATCCAGCAGGCCGCGACATGCGGCCACCATCCGTCATCACCTGGAAGGTCCGGTGCCCCGGCCCTCATGCAACTGCGGCGGATGACATTGTATTCTATGAGTCCGCGATAAGGTCCGTTGACGAATATGCCGTCGCCTCCTATGTTGTCCATATAGTTTTTGCGGACCACGACATTGTCACGGGCTCCCCAACATACGATGCCGCACTTGTCGACGCGCTCTATCTTGTTGCCCTCGATGCGCACTTCGTTGATTGTTGACGGTTTATATGACGGGTCACGGAATGACTCGCGGTTACGCAGAATCCTGACAAGAATGGCGGAACTGTAGTAGCCGACATTCTCTCCTCGTCCGCCCATCTGCCCCCAAATGTCGTGGATATAGTTGTCCTGTATGACAAAATGTTTGAGGTTGTGGTCAGCACCGGATGCGGTGACGGATATGCCCTGTCGTCCGACTCCTATCTTGAACGGGGCCTTGGACGTGATTTCCATGCCTTTGACTTCCCAGTACGAGATGTTTTCGAGCAGGATGCCGGCGCCTTCGGCTTCTCCGAAGTCAATCACCGGGCGTTTCTCGCCTCCGAATGATGATATGGTTATCGGCTTGCCCTCCGAGCCGGAGCCAAGGGGCTTGAGTTGCCCCTTGAAGATTGCTCCTGATTCAAAGAGAATCTTGTCTCCCGGCTGGAAGACCACGGTGTTGACCTTGTCGATGGTTTTCCATGCACTCTCTACCGAGAGGCCGTCTGAACCATCGTTTCCATCTGGGGATACGAAATACGTTTTTTCCTGAGCGGAAATTGACAAGGTTGCCAGCATGGCTGCCAATGACATCGTGATTATTTTGTTCATCTTGTAAACTTTATGCGTTGTTTGACATTGACATTACTTGGTGTTGTCCCTGAAGTATTTGGTCCAGACGCTGGCCTGGTTCAGGTCAAGTGACTCACAGAAGCATTGATGTGCCTTTTGTCTGTCTCCAGAGGCGAGGTGGACGAGTCCCTGGAGGTAGAGGTTGCGTGCTTTGATGACGTTGCTTGATCCATCTTCGCCGAACTTTGAGTAAATGTCCACTACTGTGGTAGCAGATGTGTTCTGGCTATCGATGTAGTCCTGGATCTTCTTCAGTGTGGCTTTTGCTTCAGTCTCCTGACCGAGTTCCTTCTGGGACATTGCGACGAAATAATATCTTTCATCGATGTATTCGCCTCTTCTGGAACCGGCTGTGAGAATGCATTTCTCGAAAGATTCGCGTGCTTTGTCTTTCTGTCCGAGAGCCTTGTATGCAAGTCCCTGATGATATGCTACTTTTGCCACGAGAGGTCCGTTGGAGAGTTCATTTGTCTCCAGATTGCGAGGGAATGTGCCGGCTGCCAGGAAACTCTCAAGTGCTTTGCTGTTGCGTTGTTTTGCCAGCTGGGAAAGACCGTAGAGAAGGTTGGCATCCACGAACTGCGTATATACTGTCGAGCCGCCTTCCCATACGCGGAAGTGTCTGTTCTCCAAGATGTCGAGAGCATCGCGGTACTTGCCGTTGTCGATCAGAAGATAGACGAAACGTGATGTGGCGTCATCAGATTTCTCGACGGTCTTGCGGTATTTCTCCATACGGGCAAGTCTCTTTTCTGACGGTACGTTGAGGGCAGCCTCCACATCTTCCATTTCCTGGAAGAAGATAGGGTTGGAACTGTCCGCATTGATGGCCATATTGTAATACTTGTCAGCCAGATTTTTGTCTTTCAGGTACTTGTATGCGGAGTGTCCGAGGTTGCGGAATGTCATTCCGAAGTTGCTGTTCAGCTCGGTAGATGACTTCCATGCTGCGATAGCCTCGTCTTTACGGTCATAGTAGTACAGGAGATTTCCGAGATAATAGTATGCCTTCCAGTCAGTTGGGTTCTTTTCCAAAACATCCCTGAGCATTTCCAATTCTTCGACGCGGAAGGTGAAGCAGTAGTCCGGAGACATCTCGGCAGCCTTGCGGTAATAGTCCAGAGCTTTGTCTTCGTGACCGGCCTGTGAGCTGTACCATCCTGCCATATAGTTCAGGAGTGGAGAAGCCGTGAAAGGCTCGACAGCATTCTTCTGCATAGGAGTTGATGAGTATGGAGTTCCGTTCTCCAATGCGAAGTCAAGTATTGCTACAGCATCGTCCCATGCACCTATGGCATTATAGAAGGTTGTCACTTCAATAATTTCCTGGAGAGGAATGCCCATGTGAGTGATGGCGTGCTTGGCAAGATCCTTATTGTCCTGAATACGGGCTTTTTCAATGATACTGAGGAAGTCTATAGGGTCGGAAGCTATGTTCTCGTCCAGCAAAGCGACAGCTTCAGCCTTCTTGCCCTGTGTGCTCAGGAAATGTGCTTTGATGAATTTGCTCTGAGTGCTCTTTCCGCTCAATGCAATGGATTCATCGATAGCTTCCAGGGCATCTTTGACCTTGCCCTGTTTCCAATACATTTCTGCGAGATAAAGATAGGACGCAGACTGGAAACCAGGAAACCAAGTTGACTTCCAGAAGTAGCTTTCTGCTTCGGAAATCTTTCCGAGTGCGCGTGCAACTACTCCGGAGTAGTAGAACATCTCACCATCCTTCGGGTTCGTGTGGTAGATAACTCCGGTTTTGGCGATTTCCGGCATGTAGTGCAATCCCGTAAGTCTCTTATATGCGCGGGAAAGGTATTTCTCTGCAACTGTCCATTCTGCTCTCTTGGCATAGTAGATTCCGAGATTGACATTGACACGTGAATCGAGAGAATCGCGGCGCAGAGCCTCTTCGTAGTAAGGGAGAGGGTCGAGGCGTGCATTGTGGAATTCCTCCAGTCTCTGTCCCGCGAGGAGGAGTTCTTCGACAGAATTGTACTCTGACGGCTGCTTCGGACGGTCTGCAGGATGCGGCTTGGTGTATTCCTCTTTCTCTGCAGGAGACCAACTTACGAGTTCGACACCGTTGCTGTCGTAGAGGCCGGCGAAAAACTCGCTGTCTTTCAGCGTTGAAGACACCTTGATGTTCTTGATATAAGGAGTGTCAGGGTCAATGTCAACAGTTTCTTCAGAAATTACGTCGCCGGCGGCTTTGATGATTACCTTGGCCTGCTTGTAAAATGCCGTAGAGTTGAATCCCACCATGAAGTTGTCTGGTGATGTGCGCTCTATGTTTACGGCTCCTTCCAAATTGACGTTCTTGGCTCCGCCGATACCTTTGATAGGATACCAATACTGTTTTGTGACTCTGACTTCATTAGGTCCTATCCAGCTGTAGTCAGGCTGGTTGTCTGAAAATGTTCCGACCATGAGCTCGAGGTAGGCTCCATCCTTTTCCGTAAGCATCTCATTCCAGACGCTGTTGGTACCCCACAGGAAAAACTTCTTTCCAGGTACGAGGTGGTGGTTGGCCCAGTGTGCCGTGCCGGCATTCTTTCCGAAATCGTAGCCGACCAGATAGTCCTGGGTATAATTGACTGCGAAAGTGGAATTCGCGTCTTTGAAGTTCTTCCACCAACTGTTGTCTGTCGGTTCACTGTTTCCCCAAATGGTGTTGTATGGCCAGTCGGTGTACTGCACCTTGCTGTGGGCAGTACCATAGATTGTCTGAGGAGGAAACTGGACCTGATAGTTCTCGTCGCAGTGCACGGAAACATTGGCCCAATAGAGGAAACTCTGCATGACAGGGGTACGGTTCTGCATCTTGAATGTCGCCTCGACATAGGATTTGCCGGGGAACATTGTAAGGCCTATAGTCCATTTGAGCCTCTGGCGAAGCTCGGTTTCTCCTATCCAGATAGTCTTGCTTCCATCCTCATTCTCGGTGATTTCATATCCTGCGTTGAGGGTGGAAGATGCACGGTGGTGGTGAGGAATGTTCCACTCTACGCCACCGGAAATCCATGAGCCGATCATTCCGATGAGTGCCGGCTTGATGACATGCTGGCGGTAGAAGAAATTGTAGCCTGTCTGTTTGTCTTTAGCCTGGAAAATCCTGCCTCCGATTTCCGGAAGCACACCGATTTTTGTGTATTCGTTCTCGAGGGTGAGGTACTTGTAGTCCCTGTCGACTCTCTCATCTGTGAGATTGTCATACAGAGCATATGGATATATGTGACCTGCGGCTCCCTGGTAAGTTCTTCCGTTGAAAAAATATGGATATAAATCCGGATTCCCTACCAGGTAAGTAGGTATGGTCTCCTTGGTCTCCTTCGCTGTCACCTGATCCTGGGCATTGAGGGCAAATGCCGATGAGAGCATCAGGAACGTGCTGAGTAAGATTCTGTTGTTGATCATTTTTGCGTTTGAATTATTAGTTTATATGACTTAATAGCCTTTGTTCTGCTCGAGTGTCTGGACACCCTGATAGTAAGATGCTGTGATTGCAGCCTGCGGTATAGGCATGTGCTCGTGAGTCCCTTCAATGAAGTTCTTGCCTTTGTACTGATGTGTATTGTCATTTCCGTACTTCTGGTAGTATGCCTTCATTACTTTTCCGGCTCTTCCAGTGCGGGCCAAATCCCAGTAGCGGTCATATTCCATCGCCAATTCGACTCTTCTTTCATGGTAGATGGCTTCAAGCAGTTCTTCTTTGTTTGTTGTCGTGACCTTAGGCAGTGCGGAAGGGTCGTCACCGCTGCGTCTTGCCCTGCCGCGGACTTCTTCGAGATAGTCAAGAGCTTCTCCTGTCTTGTCAAGCTGGCAGCATGTCTCGGCCATATAGAGCAAGATGTTGGCATATCTGAGAATGATCATGTTTCTCGGAAGGTCATCCTCGTTGCTTTCTTCAGTGCGGTATGAGAAAGGAACATATTCCTTCTTTGACTGATAGCCGCTGTCGCTTGAGAGATTGAAATGAGTGTGTCCGTCGTAAAATTCGTTAGGGGCAATCACTGTGGCCTTCAGACGGGGATCACCAGGCTCGAAGGCGTTCACGAGGTCAAGGGTCGGGCAGTGGAGTGACCATCCTGTCCATTTCTTCAGATATGGCTTCGGTGTACCGTCTTCATTGACATTGGATGGGAATTCTTCCAGCAGCTTTTTGCATACGAACTCATACTGGTCAGGAGTCAGTGTTGTCGTGGATTTGTTCAAGTCGGCGAGTTTGATTCCTGCATCGTGTCCGTAGAAACTCATCATGTTGCCGTCATTTGAGTCTCCCCAGCCTGTATGGGAAGTCCTGAACTGTATGGAGAAGATGATCTCACGTCCGTTCTGGTGCTCCATGTCGAAAATATCCTCATAACGGGGTTCCAGACTGAACCAGTTGCCTTTCTCAAGTTCCTTTATGGTGTCGTAGGCCTTCTGCCAATCCTCTTGCTTTTTGCTGTAGCTGGCATGATATACGTATGTTCTGGCGAGCATTGCAAGAGCGGCTCCTTTGGTTGCCCTTCCGATATTGGCAGCATCCCAAGTTTCAGGAAGTCCTTCAGCTGCATCTCTGAAGCCTTGCTCGATGAATTCCCATGTCTCATCCTCAGTTGCACGAGGCTTGTAATATTCTTCATATGTGAGTACATGATCTACCAGAGGAAGACCTCCGAACTGACGCGCCATGTCGAAGTAAACGTAACTTCTGAGGAACTTTGCTTCAGCAATATACTTGTCGGCGTTATGGATGTTGTTCCTGGTTACACTTTCGATAAGGTAATTTGCATTTGTCACGACTTGGAAATCCTGGTTCCAAGTATTGTTGCCTGAGTATGAATTCGTCGGCAAAATATTGAACTGGATCAATGATTTGGCATTTCCTGCCCACGCTACACCATCTGAGCGGGAGTTGCCGAGCTGAGAGTCGTCTGACAGATTGTCTCCGAGATGAAGATAGTGGTAGAGACCGAAGTTCTCAGTCATGAAGACATGATATATACCCATGAGGGCTGTCTTTGCCTCACCTTCCGTAGTATAGTAATTCTCTACTGCGAGATTGACAAGAGGCTTTTTTTCCAAAAGGTCGCTGCAGGAACAACAAAGGGCAAGGCTCAATGTTGCCATCATTATTTTATGTATTCTCATAAAGCTCTAGTTATTAAAGGTTGATATTGACACCGATGACAAAAGTGCGAGGCTGCGGATATTGGCCTGCATCCACTCCGTTGTCTGAGATTTCAGGATCGAAACCGGAATATTTTGTCAATGTCAGAAGGTTCTGGGCTGACAGATATAACCTTAATGACGGATTTCTTTTCGCTTTGAAATTGAATGTGTATCCGAGTTGGAGATTCTTGAGTCTGAAGTAAGAACCGTTCTCGACATACATTGTGGATTGCCACCAGTTCTGGCTGTTTCTGGCATCGTCTGAATCATATGCGAGCGAAATAGGGCGGGAATTGGTCGAGCCTTCTTTGCTCCATCCTGATTTGTAAGCTGACTTGAGGACATTCTGTCTTCCGTCGAACTTCTCGAAGTAGAACTTGGATGCATTGAAAATGTCGTTGCCATAAGTTCCCTGGAAGAGAAGGGAAAGGTCGAATCCTTTCCAGCTGGCATTGAATGACAGACCGTAAACCATCTTCGGGTTCGGATCGCCGATGACCGTCATATCGTCGCTGCTGATTTTTCCATCGTTGTTGGTGTCAGCAAATTTGGTGTCTCCTGGTTTTGCACTCGGCATGATGACAGTTCCGTCCGGACTTTTGTAATTGTCGATTTCCTGCTGGTTCTGGAAGATTCCAAGCATCTTGTAACCGTAGAACCGTCCGTACGGGTTACCTACGGTAGAACGTATGATATTGTCAAACTGGCCCTGGAAATCTATCAATGCGTAATCGTATGTGATTCCGTTGGACTGAAGAATACCTGAAGTTCCGAGATTAGTTACGGAGTTCTTGACAAAGGATGCGTTGGCATCAATGCTATATGAGAAGTCACCGATATCGTCTTTCCATCCCAATGCTATTTCAAGTCCTTTGTTCTGCATTCCTCCGACATTCCTGATAATTGATCTTGTGCCGGCAACGCGCGGAACAGTCTCGTTGAGAAGGATATTGTCGGTCTTGCGGAGATAGATATCGAATGATGCAGTAAGTCTGTTGGTCAGGAAACCAAGATCGAGTCCGGCATTGTACTGCTCTGATGTTTCCCACTGGATGTCTTTGTTTCCAAGGGTGCTCAGCAATACACCGTTGATTCTTTCCTTGTCACCGAGTACATAGTACTGGTTCTGGGAGATTGAAGTCTGATACGGATAATATGAAGAGATACGCTCGTTACCTATCTGACCCCAGCCGAGTCGGAGTTTGGCCATGTTGAACCATTTGGCACACATGTTCTTGAAGAAAGGTTCTTCAGAAATCTTCCAAGCGAAAGCTCCTGAAGGGAAATAACCCCATTTCTTGGAACCGACGAATCGGGATGAGCCGTCAGCACGGAAGGATGCGGTAAAGAGGTATCGGTCGAGAAGATTGTAGTTGATTCTTCCCAAGTATGAGAGCATTCCCTGTGCTTCAGCACCTCCGGTAAGTGACGGACTTGTATCTGATGCGGCATCGAAGTAGCGGAACTGTTCAGCTTCGCTAGGAAGATTTTTCTTGTTGCCTGCATACCACTCCCTATAATAGTCCCTTGCGGACATGGCCGCCATTACAGAAATGTCGTGTGCGCCGATTTTCTTGGTGTAGGTCAGCATGTTCTCCCATGTCCAGTCTTTGCTGAATGTCGTACTGCGGTACACTTCAGTATTTCCGCTGGCGATATTGGACGTCTCAGTGTAGATAGGTGTGAAATTGGAACTGAGTATGGTCCTGTAATTATATCCGAAGCGGGATGTGAACATGAGGTCTTTGGTAATCTTCAAGTCAGCATTGAGGTTCATCATCAGGAAATTGAGATTGCTCTTGGAGTTGTTTCTTGCGATTACTCCAGCCGGGTTTGCCAGGCGGAATGCAGTAATACCGCTATAATAGTCGGTTACGTCATTCCATACGGGTACATCAGGTGGAGCAATGAGAGAAGAAAGGAAAATTGTCTTATTGTTGGAACCATTGGCACCGAGTGAATTCGTTTTCATGAATGATCCGGTGAAGGAAGCCTGCAATGTCAGAATCTTGAAAGGCTTGTACTGTGTCTTCTGAGAGAAGTTCAGACGGTCGAAAGAAGTGGATTTTACCGTTCCCTGACGATTGAACATATTTGTGGTAAAGACAGTAGACAATTTGTCCGAGCCTCCTGACAATGTTATACTGTGATTCTGATATATGCCGGTACGCATGACCTCTTTGAACCAGTTCGTATTGGTTGCAATCGATGACGGGTCGTCATACTTGGCAGGCAGTCCTGAATTGCCCCTTACATAATTCGTGAATTCCGCGTATTCGGATGAACTCAACATCTCAGGTCTCTTAGGTGTCGCTTCAACTCCGAACTCACTTTTAACATTGATTTTCAATGCTCCTGCCTTTGCCTTCTTTGTGGTAATCATGACGACACCATTGGCGCCGCGTGAGCCATAGATGGCACAAGCTGATGCGTCCTTGAGAATTTCGATGGACGCGATGTCATTAGGGCTAAGGTATTTGATGTCTGACAGAGGAAATCCATCTACTACGTATAGCGGGCTTGATCCGTTAGGTGAACCGGTTCCACGGATTTTGATTTCTGCCACAGCATCAGGGGAACCGCCTGCCGTTACGATCTGAACACCGGCTGCGCGGCCCTGGAGAGCCTGGATCGCATCACCTGTGGATGCTTTTTCCAATGCTTCTGCACTGACAGAAGAAACTGAACCTGTCACGTCGCTCTTCTTTACGGTACCGTAACCTACCACGACGAGTTCGTCCAGCAGATTCTGGTCTTCCTGAAGTGTGACGTTGATGGTTTCGTCTGTCCCGACAGTTACTTCTACTGTCTTATATCCGATGAAGGAGAACTCCAAGGTTGCTCCGACAGGCACATTTGAAAGATTATATGATCCGTCCTGGTTGGTAATCATACCTGTGGCTGTCCCTTTTATAAGGACATTGACTCCGGCCATAGGTCCAAGGGCATCCTTGACTATACCCTTGACAGTGTGCGCGTTTTGTTGTGTTTCTGCATAAGTTGGAATTTCCGCGTTTGCAGGTGCTCTGCAGATGCCTGTCATCAGCATAGCTACTAATAACAATCTGATCTGATTTTTCATTTTGCGGCTGTTTTAATGTTATTTGTAAATTATCGGGTCGCTGGTTTACGGCCTTCGACTGCTATATTAACGTTTTATATGTATAAAAATAGTCGTATTCTTTTCAAAAACGGCGATATTTTGCTTTTGACATATTCAGAATGCTTTTTGAACGAATAACGACGGTGCGCCTGAAAATCGCCAGTCTCTCATTGTCAAAGTTTTTCTATCTTTGAAACGAAAAAGTTTCTAAGTATGTTGCGTCGAATTACAACTCTGTCAGGTGCCGTCGCCATGTTCCTGATTTGTGCCTTTCTGCCGCTTGACGCCAGAGAGGTTTCCAGTTATTTCTCCACTTCATGGACTTCTTTCAGGGATGAACTTCCGAGCGACTATATTCTTTCGATGGACTTTGACAAATATGGTCGTCTGTGGATAGGTACAGAAAACGGAATGGCTAGTTTTGACGGCACTGTTATTTCCAAATACATGAGGGGGACTGGAGCCGTCTCGGGGAATGAACTTAATGCGGTACTTGCGGACAAGTTCTATGATAGAGTTTGGTTTGCAACCAAGCGGGATGGTCTCGGTTTTTATGACCTGCGCACAGGAAACTCTGTGTTTTTCCGGCATGACAAAGCCAATCCTAATTCTCCTCTTTCTGATGAGATTACGTGTTTGCGTCAGGATGATGCAGGAAATGTATGGTTCGGTACTTATACTGAAGGAGTAGGAAAGTATAATGTGGAAACCGGAACATTTACCGCATTTTGCCCCAAGAACGTCGTGGGGATGGCCGAGGGCAATGTGAGGTGTATCGAACTTGCACCAGATGGGAAAATATATGCAGGATATTTCGCGGAAGGCTTTATGGTAATCAATCCTGTTACTATGACGGCAGAGCATTATGTCCGCTCCGGGAAACCAGGATGCCTGCCGGACAATGTGGTAGGATGTATCGTCATTGATAAGGACAACAACGTATGGCTCGGGACTGGTCGCGGTCTGGCTTTATTCCGTCCGGTCACCAAGGATTTTACGGTTTTTGATTTGAAATCTTCCGGATTGCCGAACGGGATAATTTTCTCTATAATGCGTACATCTGACGACAGGATACTGGCATCCCCAGACACCAGAGGACTCTGGGCCATGGACCTCGACGCGTTGGCGGGGGGAGACAAACGATTCCATCAGGTGATTATGCCGGAAAGAATGAGTGATATCGGAATACGTTCGATGGCGGAAGACAGATACGGAAATGTTTACCTTGGCTCGGCCGGAAAGGGACTGTACTATAAGTCATTGAATCATACGGGTATTTTTACTGTGCGTCATCCGGAAGATTTCAAGGAAAAACTGGTCAGGGGTCTTGATTTCTCTGATGGAGGACTCTTGATGTCAGGTACAGATGGGGGTGGACTCTGTCTTCTGGATTCGAAGACTAATCTTGTGAAACAGGAAGTTGCCGGTATCCCGGACAAGAACATCATATCGATCTTCAAGGACAAGTCAGGACTATATTGGGTGGGTACGTTCAATAATGGTGCGGTCGTCGTGGACAGTACTCTTAAAGTAAGGGCAACTATGTCAATAGGAGAGGTGAGGGACTTCTGCGAATCAAAGGATGTCATATGGGCTGCATCTGGAGTGTATGGGCTTTGGAGTATAGACAAGAATACATTCAAAGCGACGAGGCGGCTTTATACGGGCGACAAGTTGGATGATCGTTATCTCAAATCAATTTGCATTGACAATCGTGGAAGATTGTGGGTCGGCTCTTATCGCGCTGGACTCTACGTATTTGACTCTGACCTGAATCTTGTGGCCCGGTTCAATAAAGGAAATGGGTTTATATCAAGTTCTGTCAATGACATTTTTCAAGATAGTCGGGGCCGTGTCTGGGTCGGTACGGACAATGGACTTATCTGCTTTCCTGATCCTGACACTTTCTCATACGAGAAAAAGTATACCGACAACAGTTCTTTGAGTTCGGAAGCGATAATGTCTGTAATCGAGGATAAGGCAGGTACTATATGGTTTTCTACGGCCAAATCCATCGGATTCCTGAGGGACGGAAAGGCTGTGGACTTTTCAGGAGATCTGAGTTTTATGCATGGCTGTTTCTCCTTTGGGGCAGTATCTATCCGCAGGGATGGTCTGATGGCTTTCGGCTCATCTGACGGAATCATATTCCTGGACAGGTCTTCAATCGATTTTGACGGAGAGTCCGATGTCCATCTCTCTTCGATAGTTGTCAAGGACAGCAGTAATCCTTCTGAGGTCAAGCAGAACACCATTTTGATGCCTTTTACCGAACAGGTGCCCCTGAAGTGGTACCAGAACAATATTACTGTCAATTTCAGCGCTGATGATTTTTCCAAGGCGGATAATCTTCAATACTTTTATAAGATTGACCAGATGGACAAGAATTGGCATCGTGCGTCCGGTCATTCATTGACTTTTCTCCAATTGCCTCCAGGAGAATATATGCTTCGCGTACGCGGCAAATATTCCTGGAACGACAGATTCGGGAAAGAGGCAATTGTCAATGTCAGGATTTCTCCTCCAATTTGGTTCTCGACTGCGGCACTGATGCTCTATGTATTGATTTTCTGCGTGTTGTGTTTCCTGATAGCTCGTGCAATGATCATGCGTCGTATGGATAAGGCAGCGATAGAACAGGTTCGTGAAGTAAACGAGGAAAAACTGAGATTCTATACCAATGTTACGCATGAACTCAAGACTCCGCTGTCCCTGATTATAGGCCCGGCCGAAGACATGATGTCCGATAAGAGTCTTGACCCCGGAGCAAAGCACAAGTTGTCGCTTATCTACAAGAATGCCGGGAATTTGATGGAACTTATCAATAAATTGTTGAATTTCAGGATGGCCGAGACTGACAACATCCGTTTTAACCCGACTAGGGGCAATTTGGGTGCTTATATGTCCAACATCGGCAAAGTGTTCTCGGAGTCCAACACGAACAAGAACCTTGAAATGATTCTGGATATCGACAATGGTGTCTTTATGGATTTTGACAGGGAGATAATAACATCCGTGCTCAATAATCTGTTGTCCAATGCTTTCAAATATACGAAGCGAGGGCAAGTTACACTGAGCCTTCATACGAAAACCGAAAACGAGAAGGGATTTGCCGTAATCAGTGTTTCGGACACCGGAGAGGGGATAGCTTCAGATCAGATTGACAAGATCTTCAACCGCTATTACCGGGTTCCGGGCAGGGAGAATATCAACGGTTCAGGAATCGGTCTGGCCATTGTCCGGAAATTCGTGAAACAGCATGGAGGAACAATCAGCGTGGAGAGTGTCCGCGGCAAGGGCAGCTGTTTTACTGTGCTGCTTCCTATGTCTTCGGAAGAGCATACATCTGACATTCATGTGAGTCTTGATACGGCCACATCATCAATGCAGAGAATTCTCGTTGTCGAGGACAATGCAGATATACGGGATTACCTTTCATCCATTCTGTCAGATGAATACGAAGTGCTCACGGCCTCAAATGGTGAGGAGGGATTCTCAGTCGCCATGAACTCAGTTCCCGACATCATCATAAGTGACATCATGATGCCTAAGATGGATGGCCTGGAAATGTGCCGCAAGATTAAGGAAAACATAAATCTAAGCCATATTCCTGTGGTGCTTCTGACTGCCAAGGATACTCTTTCCGACAAGAGCGAAGGCTATAAAGTGGGAGCCGACTCATATATCACCAAGCCTTTTACGAGCGAGCTCATAAAGGCTCGTGTAGCCAATCTTATATTTTCCCGTGCCCAGATTGCCCATCAGTATCTTAAGCGGCTCAACAATTTTTCAGCTCCGAAAGTCGAAGAGAATTCAGGATTCTCACCTCTTGACAACAAGTTCTTGAGTAAACTGTCTTCCTATATCGAGGATAATATGTCGTCAGAAACGCTGGATATCAATAATATGGCATCCTACATGAACGTCAGCGTTTCTTCGCTTTACCGCAAACTGAAGAGTCTTACAGGAGTTTCTGCCAATGATTATGTCCGTAAAATCAAGCTCCGCAAAGCTGCCGAGATGCTCTCCTCCGGTGAGTTCAATGTCTCTGAGACAGCATGGAATATCGGAATTAGTTCGTTCTCCTATTTCCGTCAGATATTCAAGGAAGAGTTCGGCTGCACTCCATCAGAGTTCAAAAAAAAGAGTTAAATTTATAGCTGACAATTATTGATGGGCGGGAAACATGATTTACATTCAGCACTATAATTCTTGTCTAGGCGGGATTACTCTTGCCAGTGATGGCGACGCCTTGACTGGACTGTGGTTTGACGGGCAGTGCAGTCGGTCATAAACCATTTCTCACATCATACCTTGCCATAGGGTAGTTGGCGCTTACGGCAGTATGACCGGTTATGCCGGAGGAATCGACAGGAAGATTAAACTGCTTGGAATGGAAAGTTCGGCCTGTGTCGGGACGGCGCCACATTAATTTTGGTAACATGTTGGCTTACAGTGTGTTAAAAAATGAGGTGTGGATTATCGGCTAAAAAATCGCAGGTAATCCACGCTGAAAAAGAATAGTGCTTGATTACCAATGCGTTACACGGATGCCTGTGGCATCGTCCCGCAAACGTGTTTTGTCCGTCGTGACGTGTTGCAAACGGATAATTGTTAAATTAGTGGCAACATTGACAATTATGTCAATGTCAGTGTCTTGCAGTAAGGAAAACTCGGCTGGTTTTATCTGGTTGCTGTCAGAGTCGGGGGACAGTCGATTACAGTGCCCAGGATGTTCAACTCGGATATAAGGTAATCCTGGACAATGGCTCGTCAGTTTGATATAAAGTCTAAAGAGGATTAACAATATGAAGATCGAAGAGGCTATATTGTATGTGCTTGCAGAACGGAACGGTGGTTTGCGGACGGAACAGATTGCAGAAATCATAAATAAGAGACGACTTCATGTCCGGCAGGATGGACAGCCTGTGACTTCAGCCCAGGTTTATGCGGTAGTGATGTACTATCCGGACACATTCGTTAAGGCCGAAGGGCGAATTATGCTGATGATATGACGTTGTTATTTTGTCAGTATATAGCGCAACGCTTCCATAGGGTGGTGGAATATCATCCGAGGTCCGCTGAACCTCATGACTTCGCGTATTCTTTCCCTCATGTCTGGACGGTAGCAATGGACATTGCACTTGTGGCATTTGGTCTTTCTTTCACCGAACTTGCATCGGTCGAGTCTGGCCGTTGCATACGTCTCTCCGTTTTTCAGTCAGTTTGACTGAGGCTGACTGATGAATTCGATGGAGATTATTGGATACTGACTGAAAAAAAATTTGTACTTTGATAAAAGTTTGCTATATTCGCGAAAGATGAAAGAGGGTTCTCCTCTTCGATTAATTTCCTTTTATTAACATACCGGCAGCGGGAACAAACCTTACGGGCTGCCAGCGCGCGAGGCAGCAAGATGGGTTTTGTGACCGCACAGGTAACAAAACGACTAAGCGTATGCTTTACGATTTAATTGCGGATTTCTACGAGAAGTCCAGCGACCGCCATCCAAAGTACATTGTATTGATGGGAACTTATAATGAGAATACCTTCAATGAAATGAAAATACTTGGATTCCAAGAAGATTCGGATTCAAATGCCAGTTTTCAGGACTATGTTATGGATGGTGCCGATGAGAATTTCCTTCAAGAATATACTAAGGACGGTTATCAAAGCGAAATGCTCGATGTCTTATACTCGGATGTGAATTATGAAAAGATACAAGTCCGAGCCTTGGCTGACGAGGCGTTGGATGATGAAGGGCGTCATACACCTCTCGGAGTGGTGATGGGGGATATGTTTGTCTATTTTACGGAGTCGGATCCGATGACTCCCGTCTGGTTCGTAAAACTGAATCCGGAGTCACCTCTTGACCCTATCCCGGTATTTCAAATCCCGATGAGAACGGTCAAAAGACGCCTGAAGGTCATCACTTTGATGGACGCGATGTCCAAATTGTTGGAAATGAAAGAAGAAAAGCATTGGACAGAGGAACTTCTTAGGGACTTCTTTGCGGCCGGGATTGACGAGGCACTCGAAATCATCACCTATGAGTTTCGAGGTCAAAAGGACATTGACGGAAATCCTGCCATACTACATCCCCTCACTGTCGGTCTGATGGGGGTAAATGACAATGAGAAAACAGTCGGATTCCTGCATGATTTGATTGAAGACTGTGACTGGAGCATAGAAGACCTTCAGACTGAGGGCTTTCTTGATGAAGTGGTGGAAGCTGTGGATATTTTAACACATCGGAAAGATGAGGACTCGTATGATGAGTACGTCAATAAAATAATACTCTCAGGTAATCGCTTGGCTATTAATGTCAAACTCAATGACCTCCACCACAATCTGCAGCGGGGCAAAGTGTCTTATGAAGCAGCCGTCGCATCAAATGACGCGGCCAAGATCAAAGAGCTTGAACGAATAAACGCCAAGCACGAAAAGGCATTGGAAATTATTAAAAATGCGGGATATGAACAATGATTTTGCAAAGTCCATCCTTGACAACCCATATAACAGGGTTGAGGATGGCCAAAAAGATACATTGATGGGTATTTTGCTCAAGTATGACCACCAACGAAGCGGTGAGAAACTCGAGTTCTATGACGCCTACGCTGAGAATCTTGGAATAACCAAGGAGGAAGCTTTGGCATATCAGAACTGGATAAACGACGTTAATCCGACAGGAATCGAGTCCGATGAACAGTTCTATGATCTTCAGAGACAGTCCTATGGGGAGGTCGTGATAGAAATGTCGTGACTCTGATTGGACTCCTTGAATACTACTTTAATCTTTCATGGAAAACGTAAAATCCTGATTGATTGAACATTCCCTCAGTCTCATATCTTTTATATGCGCAAGAGGATGAATAGGATATCCCTTGTTGCTTATCCCCAGACACCAATACTTTGATTCTGGTAGAGGTAATTCCTCTTTTATGGCATCGATAACTTTGGTAAATAAACCATTGTCCTTGCCGTATTTGAACGAATTGCCGAAGCAGAAAAGAACATTACTTATGCGGTTTTTGCGCTTTTGTATTTGGGATCTGATGACCTCGATATTCTCCTTCTGTAGGGCTTGTGGTTCATCGGAATTCTTTAAACTTGATGGGGTTATCGCAATTTTCGGTGTGAGGTTTACAAAAAGTGCGCTATCATATTTGGTGTCGTCTTCTCCCTCACCAATTACCAAATCGCACACACGACGGATGGTTCGGCCAATATATTTCTCCTCTGGGTCGGTTTTTCCGCCAGGATTGACCCCTACGACCAGAATCGTGTTCTTGGGATCCTCTGTCTTGGATAACTCAAGATAATAACGATGTTCGCCTTTCTTCCAATCATTGGCAAGGCCGAAAAGTCTATCATTGATTTTAATAGGAGATGTACTCATTGTAATTTTAGTTTTGTGCTTCTGCAAATATAGTGGTAAGCGTTTCCGAGCGATACCGCAAGCGCCATCAAGCACTCAGCAGGCGGCTTACTTCTGCCGGATTCAATGCCCAGTCGTAGGTGTAGGCCTCGTCGGCCCCGACAGAAGACTCTGCTAATTTTAAGTTTTGTCCTTTGGCCTTCAATTCGAGGAGTTCGCCGATTGAAATCTTTTCTTCCAAGCGGCGCAGGATTGCCTCGATTGATTTGCTGTCGGCATCGTGGATAATCTGAGACGTGAAAGGCATCTCAAGCCAGATGATCTCACGCTTCGCGATATCCAAGACACCGAATACCAATCCCTTGGACAAGTTAGCCTCGCTTATCCGCACCATGTGCCGGACACATGACGGGTCGTATGCTACGCCTGTTCTTTTAGAGATTTTCATTGGAAATGCTGAATCCATCCAGCCGACGACGAGGTTAGGGGAGAGTGCACCGTAAGAGTAGGCATTGCATGTGAAAGTCACATAATTGGCGCCTTCCGCCTCCAGCTCAGGAAGAGAAAGGTCAATGTATTCAGCAGTGCCGACCATTTCCGGAATCTCCCGAATGTCTCCGGAGTGCTTTGCTCCATGGCAGGTAAGATTCCCGAAATAGCAATAATCGGTTTTTCCCTCCGGCAATGCTATCCGGCAACTCAAATCCATGTCGAGAGGCTGGGCATGCAATCCTTTTCCCCACTGGAGGAACAGACGTACAGTTTCCCCGTCTACAGGAAAACGGGTCCCCATCAAGGCGCAGGATGCGTCTTGAACAGTCGATGTGCGGTCGCCCACACTTACAGGAATATTGTAAAGAGTCGGATCAATGTATATGGTCTTGGCTTCAGTCTTCATGGAAGCGAAACGGCGTTCCATAGAAGACTTGTAGATTTCATTGACACTCTTGACCATCTCTTTCCTGTCCTCTTCATTGTACAGGCCGAGCAGCTTGTTCGCATTGATCCTGCGTGTTACCCCTGTGATCGGGCGCGCAACTCGTGGCTCCTTTTTATCAAAATAGGTCTCGGCCGCATTGCCTAATGACAACAACAGCCGCGCAGGAAGCTTGTCGGCGATTTCGTCGAAAGCTGCCAATGCCTTGTCGCTGCCGAACCGAAGCATTGTGGCGAACAGGCAACGTGCAAACGTCCCGGGCCGTTCCTTGAGCAGTGCAAGGGTCTTGTCTGCATCATTTTCGGAACGGGCCTTGTCCACACGGCCTTGCCAGGTAGAATAGTCTTGTTTGTAGAAGACATCAAGAATCTCGGCCAGATGCTCCATGCCCGGTTTGCGTGAATACTCACCTAAACGGAGAGCACGGATCATACGTACCCACATGCCGCGTTTCGGATTCATGTTCTCAGCTGCCTGTGCTGCCGTCATCGGTATGGCATTCAGCCATTTGGCGACACGAAAACAAACTTTGCGGTCATATTTGAACTTCAGATTCTGCGTCATTTCTTTTGCAGCATCCAAGCCTTTGTCAAGAGGTCCCCACATATGATAATACATAGTCATGACATGAACTATAAGGGTCTTAGGTTCAATAATCTGAACGTGGCCAGTCTTTTCATACCAGAGATAGCGTAGGATGTCAACCGGGGTTTTGAGAAGCACGCAAGCCTCATCTGCTTTTCCCTGCTTGACCAAAGCCGTGACAACAAGCATTGAAGTTTCCTTCATAGGAATTACAATGTCGGCCGGGAGAGGGTAGTGGTCTAGAAGCAACTTGAGGGAATCTTTCTGGGTCGCATCCAAAGGTGTCGAAGAAGTCAAGAGCGAAACGAAGACGTTACGGATGTCATCCTCGGTAAACAGTCTGAGCTCTTTTAGTTTGCTGCCCTGGCCTTTATAAACAAAGTCGGCAGTCTTGAACGGCCTTCCGCAGAACGGACAGCCGTTGTAGCGCTCCAGAGGAAATGTGCCGTCAGGAATAAAGTGCCCGCACGGAAGTGTCGTGCCATTGTATCTGGACTTTTTACTGCCGCAAATATTTGCAATACAAGTAATTATATGGTCTGCGCATGATTCCCCTGTAGGGACGTCCCACCCCTTGACAAGAGAAGCCCAGTTAAGATTGACGCCCATCACGTCATTGACACAATCCGTGAGCTCTGCGAGTGTGTCTGCAGAGACCGCGTTGAGGGCGTGGAGCAGTTCCTCGCTCACGCAGAAGCCGTTCTCGTTTAGCCGGGCTACGAATGCCGACGCCGGTACGGTGACTTCGGAAGTTATGTCAATGTCCCCGCGGTCAATGCCGAGGAACAATGCCCTATAGCGCAGAGCTACTTTTGTCAATGTTTTTTCCATGATAATTATTTTAGGACTGCGGGCAGGGCTTGAACCTGCGTCATTAGTTTTAAGCAAGATTAGGGAGTATGTGGAGATTAGTCCTTGAAAGGAAATGTCCTCACAAAAAAAACTAATGTTCTGCCAACTGAATTACCGCAGTCTTTCTGTGATCCGATACATGTCCGAATCAACGGGTGCAAAGTTATATGGGCACTCCGCAGTCTTTCTGCGTGGTGAAAAATTTTTTGTAGAAAATTGTGTTTTTTTTGTTCTGCGCAAATTGATTGCGTAGAACTTGCGTATATTTGCAACATAAATTATCATTGATATGCCGGCAAATAAGAATGCGTTGATCCGATACAAGACCATTGACAATTGTCTTCGAAACAGGTATAGACGCTGGACTCTTGAGAATCTGGTGGATGCCTGCAGCGATGCCCTCTTTGATATGGAGGGCATCAGCAAAGGTGTCTCTGTGCGTACAGTTCAGGCTGATATCCAGATGATGCGCTCAGATAAATTGGGCTACAATGCTCCTATTGAGGTTTATGACCACAAGTATTACCGGTATACAGACCCGGATTACAGCATAACGGACATGCCGTTGTCCCAGAATGACTATGAGGTTATGCAGGAAGCGGTCGACATGCTTCGCCAGTTGCAGGATTTTGACCAATTCTCAGAAATGAGCGATGTCATAAGCCGTCTCCAGGACAAGTTGGCCGTTACGAAGAACAACCGCAGACCCATCGTGCATTTTGACAATGTGCCGGACTTGAAAGGGCTGAAATTGCTTAATCCGTTGTACAACTACATTGCCCATAAGCAGACGCTCCGGATATCGTATCAGTCTTTTTCTGCGCGAGAGCCCCAGGAATACATATTGTGCCCATATCTCCTGAAGGAATTCCGTAACCGCTGGTTCCTTTTCGGCAGTCGTGCGTCCGATCTTGTCCTGTTCAATCTCGCTCTTGACAGAATAGTAAGCATTGAACCTGCCGACATCCCTTTCCGGGAGAATCCGGATTTCGATTCTGAGCATTTCTTTGACGATGTGATTGGGGTGAGCAAGAATATGAAGGATTCCCCGCGGAAGGTAAGGTTCCGGGCGACGCGCGAGCAGAGCCGATATATCAGCACGAAGCCTGTCCATCCGTCGCAGAAACTTCTGGAGATGAATGAAGAGGACGGCAGCTGTGTCTTTCAGATTGAGGTCGTGATCAATGTTGAAATGTACTCGGTGTTCATGAGTTACGGCTCAGGTGTCAAGATCATCTATCCAAAGCAAGCTGTAAGTTATATGAAGAATAAGTTGCATGAAGCAGCCTCCCTGTATGACTTTTATGATGAAATAAAGACAGAAACAACAGTTTGAGTATGATGTACGTGATACTTATTGTGGTGGGCCTGGCCGCAGGATTATTGTCCGGCTCGGTTGGTCTCGGCGGGGGAATGACTGGCCTTGTCAATGGCCTTCTGGGCATCTCAGGGCCGCTCAGCAGTGATGTCTTCCTGACACTGGAACTTGCTCCTGTCAGTTATATTGCATCGGAAGCGACAACGGCTGCGGAATCGGTTGTGCGATGATACTCGGGAACTTTATCGCCATGCGTTTCATCAGGAATGTTAACAAGAAGCTCTACCAGAAAGTGGTTGCAGGAATAATGATTGCCGTGTCGCTCTGGCTTATAGTCTCGCAAATAATCTGAATGACTTGTTGAACTGAAATATTTGATATAACTTAAGGCTGGATTCATACATTATTATTAATGGACGGGAAACATGATTTACATTCAGCACTATAATTCTTGTCTAGGAGGGATTACTCTTGCCAGTGATGGAGACGCCTTGACTGGACTGTGGTTTGATGGGCAGAAGTATTTTGCGGGTAACATTGATGATGAGATTGAGGAGAAAGATGTTCCTGTCTTTGTGCAGGCACGACAGTGGCTTGACATTTACTTCAGCGGGCATGACCCGGGTTTTACACCTGCATTGGCATTGGATTCGACGCCTTTCCGGAGGGCTGTCTGGGAAATTCTGCTGAGTATTCCTTTCGGTAAGATAATGACTTATGGTGAAATTGCTGCCAGTATTGCCGGACAGAAAGGGTGCCGGAGGATGTCAGCCCAAGCCGTGGGCAGTGCAGTCGGTCATAATCCCATTTCTCTCATCATACCTTGCCATAGGGTCGTTGGCGCAGACGGCAGTATGACCGGTTATGCCGGAGGAATCGACAGGAAGATTAAACTGCTTGAAATGGAACGTTCGGCCTGTGTCGGGACGGTGCCACATTAATTTTGGTAACATGTTGGCTTACAGTGTGTTAAAAAATGAGGTGTGGATTATCGGCTAAAAAAATCGCAGGTAATCCACGCTGAAAAAGAATGGTACTTGATTACCAATGCGTTACACGTATGCCTGTGGCGCCGTCCCGACACCTGAAATAATGTGTAAGAGTACATTGGTATAAATGATTATTAACTTTTTGTGAAGATGAACAAGGATGTCGCTTTAGTGCTTTCAAGTGGCGGCCCGAGAGGATTTGCCTATATCGGGGCCATTGAAGAATTGGAAAGCAGGGGATACAATATTACTTCAATAACGGGGTGCTCGATAGGCTCGCTGGTAGGCGGCGTTTATGCGGCAGGCGGGCTGGACGGGTTCAAGGAATGGCTCTTCGACCTTGACAATGCCAAATTGCTCTCTCTGCTGGACGTTTCGATCAGCAAAAGCTATCTCATGAAGGGTGAAAAGGTGATAGATGAGATAAAGAAAGTCGTTCCGGAGGTCAATATCGAGGACCTGCGGATACCTTACCGTGCTGTGGCAACGGACCTCTATACTGGCGAGGAAGTCGTGTTCAGCAAGGGAAGATTGTTCGACGCCATAAGGGCCTCGATTTCCATTCCGTCACTTTTCCGTCCCGTCAAGTACGGCTATCATACGCTGATAGACGGGGGAGTCGTCAATACTATGCCGCTTAGCCGGGCAGTGCGCAATGGGCACGACATCTTGGTGGCATTTGATGTGAATCACATTGACTCGAAAAAGATTGCAAGCTATCTCAAAGAACTTGAGGATGTCCGCGCCGAAGACATTGAACTGAAGTCAGGCGCATTGGATGCGATTGGAGATTTGGCAATGAAAAAGGGCGTGTCTCTCCTGGATAGAGTCCGGATGATAGGCGATGAAGCGCAGAAAGCCTATAAGGGGATAGTCGAAATCGGCAAGAAGACGAGACAACTCGAGGATGAGGTCAATGACGAAAATATACCGACAAGCGACAACTATTATTCGATATTGACAAGGACCTTCTCGCTGATGAACCACACCATAGCGCGCCAGGCCATCCAGCTCTATAAACCGGACATCGTAGTTAAGATGACATTCGATACCTATGGCGCGATACCCGATTATGCTAAAGGCGAGGAAATCGCCGCCGAAGGCCGTGAACTGATGTCCGCAGCCCTCGACGAATATGAGCGCGCGGAGGATGATCTACATTGTTCCTGAAACCATTTTTGTGGAAGGGCATAATATTATCCTATAGCTTATCTGTGGTGTATTTACAACGTGGATAATTTGAACAGCCATAGAACTTGCCATATCTGCCTTCCCGGAGTGTCAATGTCCCTCCGCATCTTGGACAATAGCCATTTGATACGGCGATGTTGCGTCTGATTACATTCTGTTTGACATTTGATATGTGGTGTTTTCTAGACTCTCTCTTTTCGGCATTATTGGCTAGTAGAAATGAATAAATACATTGCACTTGCTCTTCAGAGAGAACTCTGATTTTGGCGCGCATGATAATTCGCGGTACTTGGTGAAAGTATATTACGGTAGATTCTGTTTTAACGCGAAGCCTCGCGCATCGAGAGAAAGCAACAATAGATATAAACTGCAGGTTTTCATGCTCCTTAAGAATAGATTTTAATGCCCTTATGTGACCTTGGTTCTGGTATATCGGATTGCGTAATTTGTATCTGTGCCCATAAATGTTCTGAGTCCAGAATTCGCTGTTCTCGCCTCCTAATATCCAGCCTTTGTAGAATTTTGTTTCTATTACGAATATTCCATAAATCGAGATGATCACGTGGTCAATCTGTGTACTATGACCATTCCACGTCAGAAGTAAATCATTGATGACTCTATAGCTGTCTTTGGGAAGGCTTTTCAGAAAAAGCGCCATAAAGATTTCTCCGATTCTGCCCTTGATTTTAGGACGTCGTAGTATAACAACAAGGATTGTGAGAATTGCTATAATAATCATAATGGAGATATTTGACCAATGATATTCTTATGGCGCTTATGGATTACTTTCCGTAAATGCCGTCTCTAAAGTTAAAACTTCTTCGAGATGTCATATTCTTTTTCTTTGGGTAAGAATTATTTATCATATCGTCTGAAATGCTGGGATTATGTCCATCTTTGTCATATTTGATATAGAAACGATTGTTTGCCTGCTGTTTAAATATTTTAATGGTTTCTCCCGTCTTATTCCCAGAACAATCGCGCAATGGTTCATGTCCAACTGCTTCTGATTCAGCGATGTTAGTTATGGCCTGAATATAAAAAGAGTTGATGAGATATCTCTCTTGTCCTTTATTAACTACCATTATGCGATTCTCGAATGCGTATGGCGTAGTGTTGTTTGTAAAGTCGACGCTGGCATTGTCTTTCCTGGAAGGGTATCGTGGTAGTCCGCATTCTCTATAAGGAGCATCAAGTAATGAAAATTCACAGAAATGACGGGATGTATGAGATGGAACCCACACTCCTTCTTTCTCTTTAGTTTCAATCGTTGATTTGGGTGCGCAAGTCATTTCGGATTTGTATGTGCGGTTCTGATAGTAATCAAATGTCAGCCCATTAACAATGAAGAATGAGCGTGACAGATCAATGAAAATATCATTATTAGTGTCGTTTGTAACGATGAATCCGAATTTGCCATATTCTGACCAAAAATTATACTCAATGTCAATGCCACTATTATTATAACGGAATTTTCCCTCGTCTGAGATCCTAATTTGTGCGGAGGCTATAGTTGCAATCTGATAAAAATAAGCTGTTGTCGCACATGATGTCAAACTCAGGACTGCCAAAAATAGAAGTAATATCTTGCGCATAGTATAAACTATTATCAATTGGTGTTGGTTTGGTCCGATTCTTAATAAATAAGCAATCTATAGGAATTCGATTGCAGTATTTGCTAAGATATGCAGAACTTACGACTTGTCCAAATCAAATCAGTATTGTTAATTCACCGCTGAGAATTGAATATGCCTAAGTAGCATTGACATAGGTGCTGGCTTTCATAGTTGGTATAGGTAGCATGAATGAACTTTGTGTTTTGGTTTGAAATCGTCTCCGGAGTTGTGGCTTGTCGGGACGGTGCCACATATGTTTTAGTAATATGTTGGTTTACAGTGTATTAAGAAATGAGGCGTGGATTATCGGTCAAAAAATCGTAGGTAATCCACGCTAAAAGAGGAAGACGCTTGATTATCAATGTGTTACAAGAATGCCCGTGGCGTCGTCCCGCAAACGTGTTTTGTCAGTCGTGACGTGTTGCAAACGGATGTGTCGGAGATCAGAATGGAGTATCGCAGAGTGAGTCCCTCTGCATCCAATCTGCCGGAAACATACGGTTTTTCACTATGTTTCATTTAAAATAGTGGAAATGATGTGCCGGGAACGTATTTTCGTCATTGATTTAGTAATCCTTAAAAAATAACTTGGTAATCTTTGCGAGTCTTTTCGGTCTAAATTTCTTTTCTCATCAGTCGCGTACGTCCAGTACACTCCTTCTTCGAAAAGGAATTTACCCTCGAAAATCCTTTACAAATCTTTACCAACTTATTTTTTAACGCTTACTTAAGAGAATTGCCGGACAGAAATTACTTGACCTCTATAAATTAAATCAATGATGAAAAGGATAATTATCAAATTAGTGGCAACATTGACAATTATGTCAATGTCAGTGTCTTGCAGTAAGGAAAACTCGGCTGGTTTTATCTGGTTGCTGTCAGAGTCGGGGACAGTCGATTACAGTGCCCAGGATGTTCAACTCGGATATAAGGTAATCCTGGACAATGGCTCGTCGGTTTCTGTCACGACTGACGCTGATTGGATAAAGATCGGAACACCGGGAGAGTCTTATGCTACTCTTTCCGTTTCCCGGAATGATTCCAGAAAAGAATCCCGCACGGCAGAGATTACCGTCGGCTATGGAGATATGGCACCATTGACATATACATTGACTCAAGGGTATCTGCGCCCGGAGATTGTCCTTTCGAGACTTTCGGAATCCGTTGACTGTCAAGCTCAGGAGATATTTGTGCCATGTGAAATACTTAACCCTATCGACGGGGAGGAATTCAATGCTGAAACGGAACAGGAATGGTTTGAGATTATCCTTGAGCAGGAGAGAGGAGGCGTCAGACTGCAAATTCCGGAAAATGCTACAGCGGAAGATAGGGTAGCTGAGATTACATTCACTTATGAATATGCTGAAACCAAGACACTTGCATTGGTCCAGAAAACCGTCAAGGAATATGAGGTCATCAATGGCATCAAATGGGCTGTAAACAATTGCGGTGATCCGTCCAGCCCGCTCGGAAGCTATTACAACTGGAAAGAACGCGAGACGGCATGTCCTGACGGATGGCGTCCCGCGACTTCAAAGGAAATGGAGAAATTGTTTTACTACGGCTCCGCCTGGACTTCGCACAACGGCGTCAGCGGGCGTTGGTATTCCGGAATGAACAAATATGCTGAGAACGTCCCTCAGATTTTCCTCCCTGCTGCGGGCGGCTGCTGGTTCGGAGAGTTCCGCGAAGTCGGGCAATGCGGTTACTATTGGACTGACGCACTGTTCAATTCCGGCGACAATGCAAGCGGCTATGGCGTAAAAGATTATGCCATCCAGATAGGTGTCGGCCTGAGTACCAGAGACAACAGCCGCTATTCACTCCGCTGCGTACAGGATTTATAGTTTTACAAGACTTGCATGTAATGAGCCCCGTCAAAAGCACAAATTACTTCTGACGGGGCTTTTGATTACTCTATGGGGCAGATTTAGAAACTCAGTCCCATTCCGATGACCAATGAACGTGGAAGAGACGGACCGTAGATGTATCCGGAGTCACGCAATTCTCCCTTGTCAAAGTCTTTCTGATAGGCATTGAAAATGTTCTTGACACCGGCGTGGAGATTGATACGGCATGATTTCATGACATTGAATTCATAACTTATCTTGCAGCTCATATCCCAGAAGGACGGGGTGTTGACAGCTACATCCACATCGGTTCCGCTTCCCGTAAGATGCTGGGTAAGCATTGACCCGGTATAGGTCCCGGACAGGTCAATGTCGAAATTCTTGAAAGGAGAGTAGCATGTTACCATGTAGCCATAGATGTCCGGAGAACGGAACATCTTACTGACGGGAGCCACATTCTTGTCATCGCTCCATGCCTGAGCCTCATCATAATGGCTTCGCTGTATGGTCAGGCCTCCTTGCAGGCTGAAAATCTTGGAAACTGCCAGTTTGCCTTCCACTGTGCATCCATAGACTTTTGCGCTGGAACCATTGTACCGCTCCATGATTGTGCTCTTTCCGTCGTCGGTCTTGTTGCCTGTCGGTCTTAGCGAGTAGGTGTCCTTCAGGATGGTGAAGAAACCCTCCGCCATGAGATTTATGGAGACGTTGCCCAGAGAGAGATACCAGTCTGCCGAGGTGCTGAACGAGTGGGACTTTTCTTCCTTAAGATTGTCGGCAAGCTTGATTCTTATGCGGTTTCCTCCGGCAACTGCGACATGTAAATCTTCATCGAAAGCTTGTGGCGCACGGAAACCTTTGGCATAGATTGCACGGAAACTCAGGTCACGGAACGGGCTGTAGCGGATATTGACCCTCGGCGAGAATATCGGTTTGCGGATGAGATTATGCTTGTCGATACGGACACCTCCGAGAAGACCCCAGTGCTCGTTTTTCCATTCGTTCTGGAGGTAAGAACCTATGATATTTATCTTCTGGGCAGTTTTATGGTCATATCCTAGTGAGATGTCATTCAGATTGTCGAAATTGTACTCCAGTCCAGCCGTGAGTTGTGCCGGCATGAAAAACAGACGGTCGAACTTGTACGAATACTGACCTCCGCCGACTGCCGTGAAGTCAGTCGTCTTTCCATACGCATTCGGGTCCATTCCGGTTCCGTAGTAACTGTTTCTGCGGATGTGCTGTGCGGAAACATAAGTATTCCAGATATGCTTGCCATCCTGGCTCTGTCCGTCATAACTGATTGAACCGCTGTTGTTTATGTGTTCGGTCTGCTCAGCAATAAGTGCCTCATGTGCTGGCCTGTCCAGACGGTCACCTCCGCGTCTGAATTCCTTGACGCCATGATACTCGAATTTAAGTTTCGAGAAGGGATTAATCCGGAGATGTCCTCTAGTGCCGACAGTTATGGTATTCAGGGTAGGGATTTCTGTAAACCCGTCGTTGTCAGCGTCATAGCCATCTCTAGAACGTCGTTGTCCGAATACGAACAGTCCGCCTCTTCCGTTATCTGTGACCATGGACGCATTCATGCTGGTATTGTTGTCCAAGGCACCGCTCATGCCGATGGAGGTGAGTTCGTGGCTGATTCCTGCACTGGACCTCATGGCTTCTTTTGTGATGATATTGATTGTTCCTCCGATTGCTGAAGCTCCGAACAGGGCAGAACCGCCTCCACGCACCACTTCCACACGGTCTATCATTGATGCGGGTATCTGCTCCAATCCGTACACGCCCGCAAGGGCGGAAAAAATCGGTCTGGAGTCAATGAGAATCTGCGAATAATGTCCGTCGAGTCCGTTGATTCTTGCCTGCGTGAATCCGCAGTTCTGGCAGTCGTTCTCGATTCTGACTCCCGGCTGGAATGTGAGTCCTTCCGCCAGAGTAGGAGAGGAAGTGGTGGCGAAAATGCGGCTGTCAATGACATTGACAAGGGTTGGTGCCATCTTCCTCGATGTGCGGTTCCTGGTGGCGCTCACTACGACTCCGTCAAGCGAGAGAGATTCCTCTTCGAGGCTGAAATTCACTTCGTAGGACTTTCCTGCTTCGATGTCGAGTGAAACTGTCGCGTCTTTGTATCCCACGAAAGACGCTATGATGTCGTGCTTGCCGAGTGGTAGGTTTCTGAGGACATAATGTCCTGAAGATGAGGTCTGTATGCCGATTTGTGTGCCTCCGACCATTACTGTGACATAGGGGAGGTGTTCGCCTGTCTTCGCGTCAATGATATGACCTGAGATGCTTGCGTCTGATTGTTTGTTCTGGGCAATTGTCTGTCCGCTGAAGCACATGGCAAGTGTAGCCACTATGAGGGTGACCAAAATATGTGTTGATTTCATTGATTCTGTATCGTTTGTGTAAAATTTACATATGCATAGCCTTGGACAGGCTACGCATTTAATGGTTCAAAATGGTTTGGAAAGAGTTTGGCTATAACGACACAGGAGGAGCCCTCAGCCCGAGGACATGATGGAATACAGTCTGGACGACTTCCGGCAATGTCAGGACTGGAATGACCGGGAAACTCGGACTTTCCGCAGTGACGAAGTCGACATGACCGCTATCTAGATAGATGTTCGCAGAGATAATCTGCAGGAGCTGGATCTCGGAGTCGCTGTGACTATGGGCTTTTCCGCTCCAGGGATGTGAGTGCACGATACGTCCCTCCGATCCCTCATGGACGTGGGGGAAGAGATTGGTCGATGCAAAATAGAATGCAAACAACACAAGCGCCAATGCGCTTTTATATTTGAGGTGACGTGTCATTCGGCGGCAAAGATAGCACAAAAATCGGGAAAGCCATGGCTTAGGCTGCGTAGTCCTTTGCGAATTTGAGCAAATCCATTAACTTTGTTTGGAACCGGATAACTTGTCGGATATTGAAAAATGGAAAGTGGAAATTTTGAATTGAATGTTGCCAGATTCATTGTAGAGAAGACGGATATGAGTCTGTTTCTTACTGGCAAGGCGGGGACGGGTAAGACCACGTTCCTCCGTGATGTCGTGCGCCATACGAAAAAGAAATGCATTGTGCTGGCACCTACCGGAATAGCTGCTGTCAATGCCTGGGCGATGACCATCCATTCTTTCTTCCAGTTCGGCCTCGGGCCATTCGTCAAGGACATCATTGAACCGAAATCTGATTTCAGGATCAACAAGTCGAAACTGGAACTTATCCGCAATCTCCAGCTGCTGATAATCGATGAGGTGTCTATGGTACGGGCAGATCTGATGGACCACATTGATGTGGAACTCAGGCGTATCCGGCGCAACAGCAAGCCATTCGGCGGGGTTCAGCTTCTCATGATCGGGGATTTGCAGCAGCTTCCTCCGATTGCCCACGGCGGAGAGGATGAACTTCTGAGACAGTATTACAAGACGTTGTATTTCTTCAGCAGTACTGCACTTAAAAGCATGAAATACAGCTGTATAGAACTTAAGACCGTCTATCGCCAGACTGACGGGCATTTCATCAATATCCTGAATCACGCCAGAGAATGCACGCTGACAAATCAGGATATATCCGACCTCAATACGCGCTATATTCCGGACTTTTCGCCTAGGCCGGAAGACGGCTATATCAGGCTGATGACGCACAACCGGCAGGTGGATTATATCAATGCTACTGAAATGGCAAAGCTTGACAGTCACCCGTTTACATTCGAGGCAGCCGTGACTGGCACGTTCCCTGAGGAGTCTTATCCGACAGCAAATAGTCTGACATTGAAAAAGGGCGCCCAGGTGATGTTCATCAAGAATGATCCTGATAGGCGTTTCATAAACGGTACGCTGGGAGAGGTCAGAAGCATTGACAAGAACTGCATTGCCGTAAGGCTGGCTGAATCGGGGAAGACGATTGAGGTCGAGCCGATGGAGTGGCAGAATATCCGCTATCAGTTCGATGATGAGACTAAAGAGATATCATCCAAGCAGATAGGAAGGTTTAAGCAATATCCGCTGAAGGCTGCGTGGGCCATAACCGTACACAAGAGCCAGGGACTTACATTCGACAAGGCTATCATTGACGTGCATGCTGCTTTTTCTCCGGGTCAGGCATACGTGGCGCTCAGCCGTTGCCGCACTTTGGAGGGGCTCGTCCTGAGTTCGCCGGTATCGGCGTCTGTTTTCATGAAGGACAAGGCTGTGGATGCGTATATGAACTACATCTATTGTCCTGTACAGGAGCTTGCCTTCTCCTCTTGTTATGAGTATTTCGAATACGAGAAAAAGCCTGAGTCTGAAGCCGTTGGCTCTGAGGAAAAGGTCAATGCCAAAAAGGTCAATGCAGAAAGGATAAATACTGAAAAGTCCGATGCGGAAAAACCGGCAGTGCCTGCGAAAATCCCCGATACGGCCCTTGCACGTGAACTGAGGTCTTGGAGATACGAGCGGGCAAACGAAATTGACAAGCCTGCGTTTGTGGTTTTTTCCAATGCCGCCTTGGCGGGGATTGCCCATCTTCGACCTACGACATTGACAGAACTCCTTAAGGTGCCGGGAGTCGGACCGGCGAAGGTCAATGCTTATGGAGAGGAGATTATCGGTATTGTCCAAAGTCATCTGGAGGATGATGATTTCGAGCAGGGTGAGACCGTCTCCGAAGCAAGTGAAGCTGACAACCATGATGTCGTTTCTGATGCGCCGAAAAAGGTGAAGAAGGAGGAGCTGCGCGACGATGAAGGCAATAAGCTTACGACTGTGGAATATTCTTATTGGCTTTATAAACAAGGATATACGATAGCTCAGATTGCTGAAAAGCGCGGTCTGAATCCTGTTACGATAGAGGGACATCTGGCTCGGTACGTGGCTTCCGGAGATATCGATGTCCATGATTTTATCGATGTGGATACCTTGGAGAAGATCGAAGCATACCTCGCAGGACATCCAGATGAGAAGGCATTGAAACCGATCTACGAATATTTCGATTCAAAGATCTCCTACGGGGTCCTTCGTATGGCCATTGCCGCCATCAGGAAGGAATAATCCTATGGCTTTTTTTATCTGACAACGAACAAACAATATAGATTATGAGAAAGATTATTAATGGAATTCAAGTTCCGCAGAGAGCGGACTTTGTGGGAAGTTTCCTTCGTCCGGCAGACCTTTCGTCCGGCAATAGGGACGAGCGTGTCGCCCAGCTGGTAGAGAAACAGAAGGAATTGGGATATACGCTTATCACAGACGGTGAATTCAACAGAACATTCTGGCACCTCGATTTTTTCTGGGGACTGGGTGGCACGGCTCACGAAAAGGGAGGTGATGTCGCCTTCAACGGGGAAACTGCGCGGCTTGACAATGTGTTTCTTACCGGGAAACTGTTTGCACAGCCACATCCATTCATAGAAGCATACAAGAAACTTAAGCGTCACGAAGATGCCGAACACATCGCAAAACTGACCATCCCTGCCCCTGCCCAGTTCCTCCAGCAGCTTATCGTTCCCCTTAACTATTTGGGAACCCGCTCCATTTATCCGGATATGGATGAACTAATTCACGACATCGCTTCGGTATATCAGGACTTTATCCGTCAGTACTATGCTGCAGGCGGCCGCTATCTGCAACTGGATGACTGTACATGGGGTGCAATTGTTGGAGAAGCAGCAAAGCAGAGGTATGAGAGAGTCGGTAATGACCTGGATACGATTAAAGATCAGTTCCTTACAGTAAACAATCTTGCTATCGAAGGCCATCCTGAAGACTTGGTTATAGCCTCGCATATATGCCGCGGCAACTATCACTCCACATGGTTCAACAGCGGTGCCTATGACTCTGTGGCTGATTGGGTTTTTGCGCGGGAAAATGTAGATGTCCTCTATCTCGAATATGATGACGAACGTTCCGGAGGATTCGGGCCATTGGCTAAAGTAAGCGCAAACAAACATGTAGTGCTTGGCCTGATTACAACGAAGAGCCCTGTACTCGAGGACGAAGACACTGTCATCAGGCGCATTCATGAGGCCTCGGAGTACATTCCGCTTGAACGGCTGTCGCTTTCTCCTCAATGCGGTTTCGCGTCCTGCGCTATCGGAAACAAACTGACTCCGGATGAGCAATGGGAAAAACTGAAATTGATAAAAAGGATTTCCGAAAAAGTCTGGGGCAAGTAAACGTATAGAAACAGATGAATATGAGTGAAAGGAAATTTGATTTTTGGACTTGCGGCCTGGCAGCATTGACCTCATTTATGATGGTGGGATGCGGCAGCAAGCCTCTGACGATGGTTGTGGGGACGTACACAGATGATTGCGCCAGCAGGGGAGTTTACAGTTACTTTTTTGATCAGGAGAAAGGAGTTCTGGTTACGGGTAAAGGTGAAGACAGGTTTGCGGAGGCTCCCGGTGCTGTCGGTCTGGCAGAGATAAGGAATCCGTCTTATCTGACATTGTCTGCTGACGGGAGGTATGTCTATGCGGTGCGCGAGGTCGCAGACAGTACTGCATCTGCAGCCACATTGTCACTCGACAGAAAGACCGGTGCGATGCAATTGATTGGCAATGAGCTGACTGACGGAAAAGACCCGTGCTATATCTCGACGAATGGAAAAGTCGTGATGACTGCCAACTACTCTTCCGGCAATGTCACGGAATTTCCTGTCGGAGACGATGGTGCCCTGAAGCCTCATGATTTCCGCTACAGGACAGGTCTCGGCGGTCCGGACAGTACCCGTCAGAATCTTCCGCATGCCCATTGCGCTCTTTTCAATGCTGCCGGAACGGAACTGTATGTCTCAGAGTTCAGTGCGGATGTCGTGGCAAGATACGATGTGGCCACAAGGCAGTGCAGACGAATTCAGCTGCCATCGGATTTCGGGCCGAGGCACATAGTCCTCAATGATGGTGAAGACAAGGCGTACGTCATAGGTGAGCTTTCGGGAAGTATTGCTGTCATTGACACGGAATCCGACAGAGTCGTCCAGACCGTTTGCGCTGATACTGTCAATGCCAGAGGCAGCGCTGACATCCATTTTTCTCCCGACGGGCGGTTCCTATATGCCAGCAACAGGCTCCAGAATGACGGAATCGCGATATTTAAGGTCAATGCTGACGGGACCTTGGCCAAAATCGGTTACCGGAACACGGGTATTCATCCAAGGAACTTCAATATCACTCCTAACGGAAAGTTCCTCCTGGTCGCTTGCCGTGACAGTGGCTGCATCCAGATTTTCAGGCGGAACGTAAGGACTGGTATCCTGTCTGATACAGGTCGAACCATAGTACTCGACAAGCCTGTCTGCATAGTGTTTGTCTGATATGGCTTGATATCCATAAAAACAATAAATCTTGCCGATGCCGGCAAGATTTATTGTTTTTATTAGGCAAATGGACGAAATGTTTGCCGATAGAAATTGTCAATGCGGGAACTACCATTTGTTGTAGTGGATCTTCGAAGGGTCCCATTTGTCTTTCGGCTGGAATTCTCCGTCAGGGTGTCCTACAGGGACTATGCAGAGAGGATGGATGTTTTCAGGAAGTCCCAGTGCATTTTTCACGATTGCGGAACGCTCATCGTCAGACGCTGCTGTCCAGACTGCACCGAGTCCCATAGCTTCAGCGGCCAACAGCAAATTCTCTGTTGCAGCAGAGCAGTCATCTACCCAGAATTTCTTATAATCAGAAAGATCTCCACAGACAACAATCGCCAATGGTGCAGTATCCAGCCTTGCATAAGGAAGCGATTCGGCCATCGAAGCCAGCTTCTCCTTGTCGTTCACCACTACAAATCTCCACGGCTGCTTATTCATTGCGCTAGGAGCTGCCATTGCCGCTTTCAGCAATGTCTCCACCTGCTTGTCAGAAACAGGCTCTGAAGTGAATTTGCGGACCGATTTGCGGGCGAAGATGTTCTCCAGGACTATGTCAGTCTTCTGCGATTCGGAAATATTGTTACAAGATACCATAGGAATAAATGTTAGTCCCGCTATTGCGAGTAATTTTGTTAAAGTCTTCATTTGAATATCTGTTTATCAAACCGCGGAACACACTGCAAAATTTTTACCAGAATAAAAGATTAGGCAGTCTCTTATGTCAATTTTTCCGAAATTCGGAAACTGTTCTATGGAGTCGCTTGTTTAGTTTCGCCGAGCGCTGAATCTCGCTTAGTGCAGACGATTCGCAATGTTTGATAGCTTGGAATGCCTGAAACTTGCCGATATCGGCAAAATTCATTAAATTTGCATTGACATTGAACAAAAATATTTGCCGATAATATGGGTTATATTTCTATTGCGGAATTTGCAGGAAAGAATGGTGTTTCCGAAAGGACTGTCCGGAATTGGTGCTCTTCTGGAAAGATGGAGGGTGCTTTCTTGACTGGAAAGACATGGAATGTTCCGGAGGATGCTTCTTTGCCGGACAGAAAAAAGTCCAAGCTCCGAAAAGAGTTCCCTCTTCTGTCTAGACTCAGGGAGGAAAAGTCGAGCCGTCTTAAAGGTGGAATTTACCATCGTACGCAGATTGATCTTACGTATAATTCCAATCATATCGAGGGGAGTCGATTGTCACATGAACAGACCAGATATATTTATGAGACGAACACCATCGGCATTTCTGATGAATCTGTCAATGTTGATGACATCGTGGAGACGGTGAATCATTTCCGTTGTATTGATTATATCATAGATCACGCGCAGGATAAACTTACGGAAGGAATGATTAAGGAAATACACCGTATCTTGAAAACCGGAACTTCTGACAGTCGAAAATCCTGGTTCAATGTTGGTGAGTATAAGAAACTTCCCAATGAGGTCGGAGGAAATCAGACTTGTCCACCGGAGAAGGTACATTCTATGGTGAGCGTACTGCTCAAGTCTTATAACTCCAAAAAGAAGAAGACATTGGACGATATCATTGACTTTCACAAGCAGTTCGAGTCAATTCATCCGTTTCAGGATGGGAATGGAAGAACTGGACGGCTTATCATGTTCAAAGAATGCCTGTCCAGTGGGATAGTGCCGTTCATCATAACTGATGACCTTAAGTATTTTTATTACAGGGGTCTTCAGAATTGGCCGGATATTCCTGGCTATTTGAGAGATACCTGCCTGACTGCGCAGGATAATTACGCGGCGTTGCTTGTATACTTTGGAATCAAGCATTGACCTCAGCTATTTTATCTTCAGTGATCTCAGGTAGGCCTTCTGCTCGGGTGTGATTCTGTAACTCTCGATTGCCTTTTGGATGGTCTTGTTGTGCGTCCAAGGGGCAAGTTTCTTGTTTTCAATGTAAGGAATCGTTGCATCCCATTGCTTGGCTAGAGCCGTGGCGAAGAACCAGGCATCCATCATTTTCACGTAGTATTCTCCGCTTATTGCAGATGCCGGAATCTGAAGGTATTCTGACTTGAAGTCTTTGTCAAGGTAATGGGACATAAGTGTCTCTATTCCAAAGCGGCAGGTGTAAACATGTGACGATTTACTCCAAGTTTTAATCTTCGCCAATAGCTCTTTCTTGTGTTTGGCAAACACCTTTGGGGACATGATGTCGCAGACTGCCCAGTTATCCACGAAAGGCAGGAAGGTGTCTGTAAGACGAATGCATTCCTCGTAGTCCTTTACCTCGGAAATGAGAAGAGCATGAAGCATATTCTCATCGTAGTATTCGTGAGGAAGCTGATGAAGGAAATCCTCACATTCTGCCTCCTTTGTAAACTCTTTTGCGAACTTGCGAAGCACAGGCACACGAATGCCTATGAAACTCTCCACAGGCACTTCCGGCGTCAGTTTGGACTGGAATTCGGCATATTCCTTATCTCGTAGTGCGAACATCCTTTCCTGAAGTGATGTCATAAATAAGTTGCTCTATATTATGTTATTTCAGTTTGTCATACTCCTTGTCGTCAACTGGTTCCTGCCACTCGTTGGATGTGTTCTCGCCAGGTATTTCAAAGGCGAGATGGGCAAACCAGCTGTCTTTTGCTGCACCATGCCAATGCTTCACGTTGGCAGGAATATGGATGACTGTACCGGGGAGGATTTCCTGCGCAGGCTTTCCTTCCTCCTGATACCAGCCACGTCCGGCTACACCTACCAGCATTTGCCCGCCACCCTTTGTAGCGTGGTGCGTGTGCCAGTTGTTGCGGCAACCAGGCTCAAAGGTAACATTGAAGAAAGGTATCTGACTGTCGGATATTTGTGCCAGATAACTGTTGCCTTTGAAGTATTTGGCGTAAGCGGTGTTGGGTTCGCCAACAGGGAATATCATCTCGCGCTGGAAAGCAGCCTTGGCGTCTTCTCCTTTCACATCTTCGTTCCATACCTCCTTTGCCAGATTGAAGGCAGCCCATGCTTTTGGCCAGCCGGCGTAGAAGGCGATGTGGGTGATGATCTCTGCCGCTTCCGTGCGAGTAATTCCATTGTTCTTTGCTGACTGCAGGTGATATTTCAGCGAGCTGTCAGTGATTCCTTGACTGATGAGCGAAGTGATGGTTACCAAACTTCGGTCGCGCAATGAAAGCAGGTCATTGCGGCTCCATACTTCTCCAAAGAGGATGTCGTCGTTGAGATGAGCGAACTCTGGGGCAAACTCACCCAGTTGGGTGCGCCCTGCTGTCTGTACTATTTTTTGTTGTGCCATTATATTGAGTGAAATCGTCGTTAATATGATGAATGTTGCATATTTCTTCATAAGAATCAATAGTTGAGTCTCTATCCTTTGACAGATTTTCCTAACTCGAATGCTTTCTGCAGTTTCTTGTTGCCTAGAATGGTACGTGGAGCGTCAACACCACCGCAGAACAGAGTGCCGGCAAGATGGCTCTCTGGATAGCAGTCAATCCAGCCTGTCAGTCCGGCTTCAGCACGCTTAGGCACTTCCGGCTCATTTTCAGCTGCAGTAGAGAGCATGTAAACATCACGGAACTTGTAGTCAAGTGCGAACATGGCATTCATGCGGTCGATGAGGGTCTTCATCTGTCCGCTCATCTCATAATAATATATAGGTGTTGCCCAGCAAACCACATCGGCATTCAGTACCTTCTGCATGATGTCGTTCACATCATCCTTGATGACACACTTGCCCAACTTCTGACATGCCAGACAGCCTTTGCAAAACTTGATGTCTTTTCCTGCAAGTGAAATCTTTTCCACTTCATGACCTGCAGCTCTGGCACCTTCGATAAACTGATCTGCGAGCATGTCGCTGTTTGAACCAGTACGCAGACTGGTAGAGATTACGATTATTTTCTTCATTGTATCATTTTTTCAAATTCTTCTTCAGGAACTCTTCGATTTTATCCCAAGGAATCATTCCTTTTCCGCCACCATCGTATAGGTCGCAATGAGAAGCTTCTGGAACGATTAGAAGTTGTTTGTTCTCTGGCACAGGATTTGGCTTTCGTATGAAATCGTAGCCTTCTGCTTTCCCATCCATCATATATCTGAAGGCACTTTCTCCGAAGTAACGGGAATGTGCTTTCTCTCCATGCACAATGAGGACTGCCGAGCGGATTTCGTTGATGTAATAGAGGAAACGGGTGTTGGCATAAGCCTGGCAGCCGGTGGTGCGCCAACCGTCGTTTGAGTTGCCCGAACGCTTATGGTAGCCGCGTGGCGTTTTGTAGTAGGCATAATAGTCTTTTACGAACTGCGGTGCATCCTCCGGCAATGGGTCAACCACACCGCCAGCCATAGTGAATGTTCTGTTCTTTAGGTCGGCTGTGCGAACTTCTGCCCATGCCTTTCGTGCCGAGTATCTGCTTTCTTCGCTGTCATCGGCATCAAAATATCCATTTCCGCTTCCGCGGCTCATGTCGTACATGGTTATTGCCGCAGTGGCCTTGATGCGAGGGTCTTGTGCAGCTGCATTCAGAGCGATTCCGCCCCAACCGCAGATGCCAATAATGGCGATACGCCCTGCATCTACATCATCTCGCATACTGAGATAATCTACAGCAGCCAGAAAGTCTTCCGTATTGATGTCGGGAGAAGCCGTACGGCGAGGCTCGCCTGAAGATTCTCCTGTAAACGAAGGGTCGAAAGCGATGGTGATGAATCCACGCTCTGCCATGGTCTGTGCATAGAGACCTGAACATTGCTCCTTTACGGCCCCGAAAGGACCGCTCACGGCAATGGCTGGCAACTTTCCTTCAGCGTTCTTTGGAATATAGAGGTCGGCTGCAAGAGTAAGACCATATTGGGTCTTGAATATTACTTTCTCATGATTTACCTTCCAGCTTTTAGGAAAAGTTTTGTCCCAATCCTGTCCTAATATTGTTTCTTTATCCATAATTTCTGCTTTTAAAATTGTTAGATTTCCTGAACAAAAAATCAGTGCTATTGCTAAAAATGTGAATAATCTGTTCATGATTCTATTTCTTTACTATCTATGCTGTTTTGCGATACTCGCTTGGAGTCTTTCCAGTCTGCGCCTTAAAAAAGCGGACGAAGTGCTGGGGATACTCAAAGCCGAGGTGCTGGCTGATTTGCGTAATGCTTAAGGTTTCATCCACAAGTAGTTGGCGGGCTGCAGAAAGCAGTCGGTCGTTGATCAGACTCTTTGCGGTTTTGCCCGTCTCGGTCTTGACCAATTCGCCGAAGTATTTGGGCGAATAGCAGCATTTGTCGGCAAAGTAGGCAACGGTGGGCAACCCTTCACGCTCCGCTTGCTGGGCGATGTATTCGTCGAGCAGAGAGACGAACCTCCTTACCACCGAATGATTTATCTCCTCGCGTGTGATAAACTGGCGGTCGTAGAAGCGCAGGCAGTAGTTCAGCAGCAACTCGATGTTAGAAACGATGAGTTCACGCGAATGCTTGTCTATAGGATGTTGCAGCTCCTGACTAATCATTGAGAGCACATCTCGGAAGATGTTTACCTCGTCAGCGGATAGATGTAGTGCTTCGTTGCTTGTATAGTCGAAGAACTCATAGCGGGAGATGTTTTTGCCAAGAGAGGTGCGGTTGAGTAACTCGGGATGGAATGCCAGTACCGTATATTTGGCGAGCGGTACTTCTGGATTAGGCTCCACTTTAACCGACTGTCCTGGAGCAAACGAAGTGACGGTCATTTCGTCAAAGTCATATTCTGTCCTGCCGTATGACAATTTACACCCTTTGTTTTCCTTCAGAAAGAGGGCATAAAGTCCGTAGTGATGCACAGCCTCCTGTATCGGAGCAGTGTTCTCTACACGTGCAATGCTTACCAGAGGATGAAGTGTTTTCACCCCTATGAAGTCGTTGAACTCCTGTATTGTATTAAAGAAAAAATCCATCATGGCCCTATGCATTAAATCCTTCATATATTTGTCAATGCAAATATGCACACATTATTTATATTTAATTGTACCTCAAATCAGGAATGTACTACCTATAGTCCAGAAATACGAAAGTCTAAGAATCCATGCTGAAATAGACTTAGGTTACGAAATTACATTATTTCAGCCAATAATCTACAGGCGGATCAGGACAAATGCATTAACTTTGTTCAAAATGAAATGATTATGTCAAAGGTTGATAAATATGTGGCGTTGATTCCGCGGATTCAGTCCGTCCTTTCGGGGGAGACTGATGAAATTGCAAGGATGTCAAACATGGCGGCTTTGCTTCACTTTGAATTCGGCTTCTGGTGGACAGGGTTCTATCGCGTCGTTTCGGCTGATGAACTGGTGCTCGGACCATTTCAGGGGCCAGTAGCCTGCACCAGAATTAAGAAAGGCAGGGGAGTCTGCGGGACTTCATGGAGAGAGGAGCGCACGCTTGTTGTCCCTGATGTCGAGCAGTTCCCCGGACACATCGCGTGTTCAAGCGAAAGCCGGAGCGAGATAGTGGTTCCATGCCGGAAATGCGGTCAGATTGTCGCTGTGCTTGACATTGACAGTAAGGAACTTGCTACTTTCGATGAAGTGGACAAAGATTATCTTGAGCAGATAGTGTCAATGTTGTATGGCGAAGAATGCCATATGGAATAGCAGTGATTTTTCAGCTGAAACTATAAGTTATTTTAATGAAAGCAGAACTTTTGTACAAAACGGCATTTGCCGACACTAAACCTCATTTTAAACTTCTTGACGGTCTTAGAGGAGTCGCTGCACTTCTCGTCGTATGGTATCATGTGCACGAAGGATTCGCTTTTGCTGGCGGAGGCATGATTACAGGTATAAATCACGGCTATCTTGCTGTTGATTTCTTTTTCATGCTCTCAGGCTTTGTCATATCATACGCATACGATGACAGGTGGGCAAAAGGCTTCAGTCTCAAAGATTTTTTCAAGCGTAGAATCATCCGACTGCACCCTATGGTTGTCATCGGAGCCATAATCGGAGCTGTCACTTTTATCCTTCAGGGCAGCGTGCAATGGGATGGTACACATATCGCGACATCGTCCGTAATGATAGCGTTACTCTGTGCTATGTTCATGATTCCTGCCACCCCGGGATGTCGTTACGAAGTCCGTGGCAATGGGGAAATGTTCCCACTCAACGGTCCAAGCTGGTCGCTCTTCTTTGAGTATATTGGCAATGTACTGTATGCGTTGATAATCAGAAGATTACCCAAAATGGCATTGGCCTGGCTCGTGGTTATTCTCGGCATGCTGCATGTCGGTTTTGCAGTATTGAACATCTCCGGTTATGGGAGTATAGGCGTGGGCTGGACCATTGACAAGGTCAATTTTATGGGAGGTATGCTGCGTATGTTGTTTCCCTTCACGGCCGGTATGCTTGTCGCAAGAAGCTTCAGGGCGATAAATATCCGTGGCGCATTCTGGATATGCTCAGCCATTCTCCTGGCATTGTTCTGTGTCCCTTATCTCCCACAGACATTAAAGGTCAATGACAATCTGTCATTGATCCTTAACGGGGCTTTCGAATCGTTCTGCATTGTCATTGTCTTTCCTCTTCTTGTCTGGCTTGGTGCATCGGGAATCACCTCTCATACAGTTTCGGACAGAATTTGCAATTTCCTCGGCGATATCTCGTATCCGCTTTACATTATCCATTATCCGTTCATGTATCTTTTCTATGCATGGCTGATAGATACGGAGAAATATACTTTGGTCGAGACATGGCCTGTAGTTCTTGTTCTCTATGCGGGCTGCATCTCAGTGGCTTATCTGTGCCTCAAGTTGTATGATATACCTGTCCGTAAATGGCTTACAAATTTTTGACGGCGGCAAATTGACATTACATGCCAATGAAATCCTTGAACATGCGAATAATGTTCTTGCTCTGAATCTGTGAGTGGCTCTCGGATGCTGAAATGTCGTATGATAAACAAGGTGCGGAAGGTATGCACATCTCATCAGGAATACATGCTGATTCGAATTTCTCGAATGTTCTGATTGAAAGCCGTTTCTCGTTTCTCAAAGCAAGAATCTGGTCATATTGTTCAAGCTCCCGCTCTGATTGTCCCAACAGCTCCTCCAGGATGGACTCCATGTCTGGATCTGGTTCTGCGTAGATTTCCCTGGCTATGTCAAGTGACTGCTTGTTCAGTGCGGAGATGAGCGCATCATTGAGTTCATTCACTAGTCTCTTGACCTTCGCGCATAATCTTGACGTGCGTGTGCGGAGGGTTCCTGCCGTGATGCCCAGAACACTTGCCACATCCTTGTCATTCAGGTCTTGGTCAGGCCATGAATAGAAACCCATGAAGTGCTTGTATGCGCTCCTGAAGAACAGGTATCTGTCCTCGCTGGACTCGTGCTGGTTGAACCATGCAATGGCAAAACCGACATGCATCAATGTTATGTCGAGAGGCTGGCCAGTCTTGGCAGCGGCAAGCTGGAGACGGTACTCGGCAAGGGCCTCCCGCATCTCCGTCAGTATTTTGTTTTCTTCTAGCAGGAAATGACGGAATGTCTGGCGGAGCCACGCAGGAGTTGCTTTCTCATCCCTTATCTGCTGGAGATAATAGCCCTTGACGTCATCATTGACATACTTCGGCTTGGCCTCATACAGATAGAGGTAGAAGTCGGAGAGGTAGTCGTCGAATGTCTTTATCGCTGACAATCCGGAGTCCTGAAAGAAGACCTGCTGATAGCAGTTCTTCAGTAATCCCCGGTAGGTTACCATCAGCAGGTCATAGATTCTTTGCTTCATGCTTATTTGTTCTTTTTATTGGTCTTCTTTGGTTCATCATCGAAGTAGTCGCTTGCGCATGCCATCTTTATCTTGGCTTCACGGGCCATCATAGGTGTTGACATTTCATAGCACATGGCATTGGCCTCGAAGTAGCGCTCGCGGCTTCTTCGCTCTTTTTCGAACATCTCCTTGGTTCCTTCCTCGTCCTGGACGAAGTTCAAGGCATTGGAAATATTGATGGTCATGGCGACTCTTACAGCATCCTGGTTTGCACCGATGTAGGTGAACATCCAGCCTTTTTTCTTCAATTCGTCGATGATGGTGGCTATTGTCTTGCCGCTATACTCCTTACTGCAGTTCTCCTCACCATCGGTGATGATGGTCACTAGGACGCTGTCGTCATCGGATACCTGTTTTTTCATACTGTTGATGCCAAAGCCGATGGCATCAAAGAGGGGAGTGCAGGCTCCCGGGTTGTATTCATCAGGACTGAGATCATTGACCTCCATGATGGAAACCTTGTCCCTCAGGAGGCGGATATTGTCGGACTCGAAAGGAACGATGCTGACGAGCTGCTCCTGATCGGGATATTTTTCCTGCGCTTTGCGAATTGTCTGCAATGTCTCGTTCAGACCGTTGAGCGCTTGGCTCTTGATGCAACTCATGCTGCCGCTCTCATCCAGAATAATCAGATTGAATACCTTTGTCTTCATAATAAGTTTCTTTTGATGTTTAACTTGTTGTTCTGAATATAGGTAGGAGAGAAACAGGGGTTGTTACACACTGCCATATATTTTTTTTTGAAAAAATTCTTTTCGGCAAGGTCTTTATTTTCAATGTAAGGAATCGTTTGCGACAAGATATATAATTCTATAATATACTAATATTTATTGTTTTACAATTGTTGTTCAAGGCTAAATTTGCGAATTAGTACCATTTTAGTATCACTATTTAGTCTTTATGAAAATTATGACTCATCTTAATGTTTTGTCACTTATCGGATTTATATATAGTGATGTTTGCGCACTGACATGTAGGAAGCAGAAGATTACGGATGAATAACTAATAGTCTATAAGCGACAATGTGAATATCAATTAGGCTCCATTTGAAAGTATTACTTTTTATGCAGATTTTCACAATAATCCGAAGGTGTCATTCCGGTTTGTTTCTTGAACATCCGGCTGAGATGCTGGGGATATTCGAAGCCCAATCCGTATGCTACCCGTGCAATGCTTTCACCGGTGGCAAGCTCGTTTTTTGCCCGTTGGATGATATATTGGCGGATGTAATTGCTTGCAGTATCACCCGTTGTCTTTTTTATCATATCCCCGAAATAATTCGGTGACATGCAAAGTTTGTCAGCGCAATACTGCACTGTCGGCAAGCCGTGCGCCAGTTGCATGTTCCCGTCAAAGTAATCGTGCAACAAACTGTCGAATTTCATCAACATATCCGAATTGTCGAGTCTCCGGGTAATGAACTGGCGGTTATAGAAACGCTGGCAGAAGTTCAGAACCAACTCGATATAGCCCACAATGATGGAGTCTTGAAGTTCATCGTGCCTTTTCCGGAGTTCATCCCTTATCTGGCACATTAGTGATGTCAAAATACCATGTTCTTCGTCGGTCATGTGCAGGGCTTCATTGACACGGTAATCGAAAAAGGAATAATTCTTTATCGCCTTTTCCAACGGGGTGCCGTGCAACAGGTCGGGATGGAACAGCAACGCCCAGCCCGTCAGCATCACCTGTTCGCCGTTGTCCTCTTTTCCGCCGATTTGTCCGGGTGCGACGCAAATGACCGTTCCTTTCTTGTAGTCGTACTTCCCACAACCGTATGCCAAGTCTATTTCCGCTTCGTCATGAAAGAATATGCCATAGATGCTGTAATTGTTCAGGCTATGACGTATAGGGGACACTTCCGCGTAGTCAATGACACTGACCAGCGGATGCCTGTCGGTATGCCCCACCCACCGGCTATAATCGCCCACGTTTCTGACCTTCAGAATTTTGTTCATAGCATCTTATATAACTCTTTTCTTGCAAACGCAAAGATAAATTATTTCAATCACATAGTCGAATATCAGCTCTATCAAATTCAGTAAAAGTGATACAAGTTACCCACTTATAGTTAAGTCCACTGTCGTGTAACCCGGTAATTTTGCATCATCAAAAGAAATAAACGATTAAGCCGAGAACAGGGCCAAACTTTGTTTGAGCTATGCCGAGGCGGGAGTGATTGTAAACGAACGAAGTGAAGTTTAAAATAAATGATGAATGAACGACTTGACATTCCAGCGGAATTATATGAAGATGAAGTCGTGTGCTTCTTTGCAGACCGTTATCATACTTCTACCGAAAATGTGGTGAGATGTTTTCTCGTACAGGACGGGATTTGCTCGGAACAGGAAAACGAACCCATAACTTTCCGGCTGGAAGATAATGAAATGGAGATCATGCGGGGCTTGACTTATGGAGGTCATTCTTAAAAATACAGGATTTATGTACAGAAGAGATTTTTTGAAAATGTCATCAATGACGGCTTTACTGGCTGCCGGGGAATGGACGGGATTATCGAAAGTCTTTGCCCCGATGCGACGTTCATCGACCGAACCCTGTTACTGACCTCTTCAAGTCTTTCGCAAATGGCAACACGTGTCCCGTCATGGCTTGAAGAAATCGGAGCAAGCCGTGAAGAATCGGAAACACCGGGAGAAGCATCCCTGAAAATGAAGATTTCGGTCGGCGACCGCACGATTTATGCGCCGTGGGGCAACGTGGCGATTTTCTGCAAGAGCTGGTCGCATAGCAACGACCTGATTAAAATAGGCCGTATCGACGGTGACGGCATCGAGGCTCTGAATATCGGAGGAGATATAGCAGTAAAATTCGAAAGGCAATAAATATGACGATAGAAGATTTCAAGACATACGTAAAGACACGCAAACCTCTCGATACGGAGGATATACACCGCTTTATGGACGATATGAGCAACGAGGCCCGTCGCGTCACTTTCCGTCTGAATACGGCTTACCATACGCCGGATGAAGTGCGCGGACTGCTGTCCGAGTTATTCGGTTATGAAGTACCGCAATCGCTTCGCGTTTTCCCACCGCTTTATGCTGATTTCGGGAAAAACATTACCGTAGGTGAAAATGTATTTATCAACGCCTGCTGTCATTTTCAAGATCATGGCGGAGTCACGATAGGCAACGGATGCCAAATCGGGCATAATGTGGTCTTTGCCACGCTCAACCACGGTCTTGCACCAGAAGAACGAAAATACACTTATCCTGCACCTATCGTATTAGGCAGGAATGTGTGGGTCGGCTCGAACGCTACCATTCTGCAAGGCGTGACCATCGGCGACAATGCCGTTGTTGCGGCAGGAGCGGTCGTTACGAAAGACGTAGCGGCCAATACGGTCGTGGGCGGCGTTCCGGCAAAATTTATGAAACATATAACAAATAAGAAATAGAGATGGAAAAAATGAAATTACCTTCAATAGCATTAGGTACATGGTCGTGGGGCGCAGGATTCGCTGGTGGTGACCAAGTATTCGGAAACAACCTCGGGGTGAATGAACTGAAGCCCGTATTCGATGTGGCAATGGCCGGAGGGCTGAACCTGTGGGATTCCGCCGTAGTGTACGGTATGGGGGCTTCGGAAAGCCTACTCGCCGCATTCACCAAAGAGCGCAACCGTGAAGATGTGCTCATCTCAACGAAGTTCACACCCCAGATTGCTGGGGATTCCGCCAATCCGGTAGAGGATATGCTTAACAGCAGCCTCGAACGATTCGGTACGGACTATATCGACATCTACTGGATTCACAATCCTGCGGATGTGGAGAAGTGGACCCCGTTCCTTGCCGACCTCGTGAAAAGCGGTAAAGTGAAGCGTGTGGGTGTTTCCAACCACAACCTCGCACAGATCAAGCGTGCGGAAGAGATTCTTTCCAAAGAGGGCGTACATGTCTCTGCTGTGCAGAACCATTTCAGCCTGCTGTACCGTTTGTCGGAGAAAGCCGGCATCCTCGATTATTGCAAGAAAAACGGCATCGACTTCTGGGCATACATGGTACTGGAGCAGGGCGCATTAAGCGGAAAATATGACACTGCCCATCCGATGCCTGCCGGAAGCCAGCGCGGTGATACCTACAACCCGCTGTTGCCGCAAATCGAAAAACTCGTTGCCGTGATGCGCACAGTTGGCGGCAAATACGGCATCACTCCGGCACAGGTTGCTCTGGCTTGGGCGATTGGCAAAGGAACGACACCTATCATTGGCGTTACGAAACCTGCTCAGGTGCAGGATGCGCTGGAAGCCATAAAGGTGAAGCTGACCAATGATGAAATGAAAGTTTTGGAAGAGACGGCTGAAAATACCGGTGTAGATACGAGAGGTGCTTGGGAAATGCCGATGATATGATAACGATGATGATATGAAGTCCATATTCGTTTTCTTGACAAGTATTCTATCTATGGTTTCGGTTATGGCACAACAAACGATAGACGTACATTGCCACAATGTCCTTCCCGAGTTTACCGAATTTCTTGAAAGACACGGGGCAGCAATGGATGAGACATTCCCGTTGCCGCAATGGGATGTAACCTCTCATTTGGAATTTATGGAAAATGCCGGTATCTGGAAAGCTATACTCTCGATGCCGGCTCCGCAACCGTATTACGGTGATACTGACGAGTGCGCTCGGATTGTCCGCTTTTATAACGAGGCAAGTGCCAGATTGAAGTCGGATTATACCGGTAAGTTCCTTTTCTGCGCTTCATTACCGCTACCCGATGTCGAAGCCGCCATACAAGAAGCCGTATATGCTCTCGATACTCTCGGTGCAGACGGTATCAAATTGGCGACCAACAGTCGCGGGCAATATTTGGGCGACCCGGCACTCGACACGCTGATGAGCGTATTGAACGAACGACATGCCGATGTAATCCTACATCCGCATAAACCCGTACCAGTCAATGACACCCTGATAGCAGCAACTCCGCTTGCTATTTACGAGTATCCTGCGGAGACGACACGGACGGTTGTCAATATGATTACCCACAATGTTCCGGCACGCTTTCCGAACATACGGTTTGTCGTACCTCACTGTGGCTCATTCTTGCCGCTTGCTTTGCCTCGGTTGAAAATGTTGCATCCGGCTATGGTCGCTAAAGGGCTGATGAACCCCATAGACTGGGAAGCCAACCTGAAAAACTTATACTATGACCTTGCAGGAGGAGCAACTCCCGAAGTCATTAAAACGCTGTTGGCAATTACCACTCCGGATCATCTTATGTACGGTTCGGATTATCCCTATCAACCGGCTGCCGTGCTGACCGGAAACCTGAGCAAACTCCGTTCGGCAATGAAATCCGATGATATGCTGGCTCAGCATATTGACGGCATACTTTGGGGAAATGCTTATAAACTGTTTAATATGAACAAGTTATGAAGATACGTTTTATAAATACAGTTTGTATTCTCGCGTTAATACTCGCTTCTGCGTGTAAGAGCGATAATACTTCACAACTAAAAAATAAAGAAATGATGATAACAGAAAAGAAAAATATCGGAAACGTTCTGGCTCTCTATCCGAAACCAATGACGGTGGTTGGTGCAGAGGTAGAAGGAAAGGTGAATTGGCTCGTAGTTGGACATACGGGCATCATTGGTCACGACCGTGTATTGGTCAGCATGAGCAAAAGCCACTATACCAACCAAGGTATTCGCAAGTCCAAGAAACTGTCCATCAACCTTGTAAGCCGTGAGATGCTCCCACAGGCCGACTATGTGGGAAGTGTAAGTGGTGCCTCTGTAAATAAATCTGGAGCATTTAAATATCATTGGGGCGAGAATGGTACACCAGTGATAGATGCCTCTCCGCTGACAATGGAATGTAATGTTGAGGATATCTTTGAGACAGAAAGCTTCGACAGTTTTATCTGTTCCATAGCGAACACCTACGCTGCCCCTGAGATACTTGACAGTGAGGGAAAACTTGACTATACGCAGTTGAAACCCGTGCTGTTCGAGTTCCCGACCTATTCCTACATTGCCACCGGAGAGATTATCGGCAAATGCCTGAACTTAGACAAGCAGCCGGGAATGTGCGCCAAGAAGCCGATGAATGCTGACGGTATCGTGCGCCTGTCGAAAATCGAGGTTTATCCGCAGTATCTCGACGAGTACATGAAATACGCGACCGAGGTGGGCGAAGTCTCCCTGCGTACCGAACCGGGCGTGTTGACCATGTACGCCATCGGCGAAAAGGAGAATCCCTGCAAGGTAACAATCCTTGAGACATACGCAAGCCATGAAGCATACGAGAAGCACATCACCTCGGAACATTTTCAGAAATACAAGCAGGAAACGCTACACATGGTCAAGTCATTAGTGCTGGCTGACCAGACGCCGCTCAACCCTGCGAACAAAATCAATAACTTCATTCAGTAAGGAATCATGAACCGAATTGTTTCAAACTCCGTTTGCAAGCACTCCCGCCTCGGCATAGCCCGGACAAGTCCGGCTCTGTTCTCAGCTAAATCGTTTATTTTAATTTATTGCTGTCCGCTAAAAGTTAGCGAGCAACGAGATATCCATCCGCAGTGCTGTTGTAACGGCATTGCGGATG
>ENA-UERK01000154-UERK01000154.1-human-gut-metagenome-genome-assembly--contig:-NODE-154-length-64643-cov-24.058855_pt1 | contig 64643 bp, 59 predicted proteins | sample MGYA00242957_ERZ507957 | MGnify/ENA primary metagenome ERZ507957 (study PRJEB26167, sample SAMN06115538) | human gut metagenome | host: Homo sapiens | place: China:Heilongjiang | collected 2015-11-06...
ACGCAAAATTAACGGAAAACAATAAAAGAAAATTTAACGGAGGTGAAGAAATAACCGCCTTGTATGCAAGGTTAAGTTGCGACGACGACTTGCAAGGCGACAGCAACAGTATCGTAAATCAAAAAGCCATACTCGAAAAGTATGCGAAAGAACACGGATATGACAGGTTCAGATTTTATGCCGACGACGGCTATTCGGGAACGAATTTTAACCGTCCCGATTTTCAACGGATGATTAAAGACGCGGAAAGCGGCGAAGTAAAAAGAATAATCGTCAAGGATATGTCGCGGTTCGGCAGAGATTATCTGAAAGTCGGATATTACACGGAAGTGTATTTCGTCGAAAAGAACGTGCATTTCATAGCGATAAACGACGGTGTGGACAACCACAGCGAAACGGACAGCGATTTTACGCCTTTTCGGAATATCATCAACGAATGGTACGCGAAAGATACGTCGAAGAAAGTACGAGCCGTTCTGAAAGCCAAAGGCAATTCGGGAAAACATCTTACTAATTGTCCGCCGTATGGTTATTACAAAGAAGGCGACGACAAGCAGAAATGGTACGTGGACGAACAAGCGGCAAAGGTAGTCAAAGAGATTTATTCGCTTTGCATAAAAGGTTTCGGACCGACGCAGATAGCGAGAATGCTCACCGAGCGCGGCACAGACTCGCCTATCGTATGGAAGAAAAAGTACGGCGTGAAGTATCAACTCGAAAAGTTTGACAAGCCGACCGAGTGGTCAACGCATTCGGTTACGCAGATTTTATCCAATCCGACGTATTTAGGACATACCGTGAATTTTCGCACGAGAAAGAAGTCGTATAAGACAAAAACTGTAATTTATACGGACGAAAGCGAATGGGTAACGTTTGAGAACACGCACGAAGCGATAATAGACCGAGAAACCTATGACACCGTGCAAAGGCTGAGAGAAGCAAAGCGCAGACCTACGAGAATGGGCGAAATGAGCGTGTTTTCGGGAATGCTGTTTTGTTCTGACTGCGGAAAGCGACTGTATCTCAATCGTTGTAACGTGCATAGGAGTTACACGAAAGACGGCTTTGTGTGCGCCACTTACCGAAAAGGAACGGCGGGGCGCAGAGGCTGTACGTCGCACTCGATAACGCTCGAAGCGATAGAGAAAATCGTACTTGCGGACTTACAACGCGTTCTTTCTATGGCAAAGGCAAACGAAAAAGAATTTGCGGAACTGTTGCGGGCAAGTAAAAGTAAGGAAACAAAGCGAGATTTATCTTCTAAAACAAAAGAGTACGAAGAAGCGGAAAAGCGGATAGTAACGCTCGACCGCATTATACAGAGTTTATATGAAGATAAGGTTTGCGGAAACCTTACGGAAGAACGATTTAAGAAAATGACGGAAGCCTACGAAGCCGAACAGGCAACGCTGACGGAACGGGTAAAGGTTTTAAGACAGGAACTCGTTACTGCAAAAGAAGAAACGGAAGGCGTGGACAAGTTTTTGCGGATAGTACGAAAGTACACGGAAATAGCCGAACTGACGCCCGAAACGGTACGGGAATTCATAGACCGTATCATCGTTCACGAAGCGGAAAAGAGGGACGGCAAGAAACGTCAGATTGTAGAAATTTATTATAACTGCGTGGGCGTGATACCTAACCCCGCGTGAAGAGTTTTCAGGTATAACGGGCGGTACGAAACCAACCGCACCGCCCATTCTATTCACTCACTTCCCTATGGAACATAAAGGAACAAAAATGGTTTCATTACAATATTGTTAAAAAGGGATTTATTGTACAAATCAAGAGCAATAAATATGTAATCAATTAAAAGAAAAATCCAATAATAGGCAAAAATCAATATGCAAATGTAGGACAAATCAAAAACAAGCCTTGCGAAAAAAAGTTTAGCCCTTGAATTCTTATCTCGCGCGCCAAAATTTTGATGTGTAAAAATATCTTTAATTATTCCCATCTCGGTATCCCCTTTTAAATATAACTATAACTTGTAAAACTGCTATACAGTAGTTTCCCTTACGACTTTTAAAAACATTTCTTCGTCTTGAAATACAAACTAATATTAATTATATTTATCCAATAGTTCTCGCATGTGAGTTCTTAAATCATCTCTCAGCCACTCCGGTTCCAACACTTTGCAATGCTCGCCGAAGCCGAGTACGAATACTTTTATATTTTCCTTATTCTGCATTTCACACGATAAAATCGACGATCCGTCCGGCTGAGTTTCAACCGTTTGATTCTTTCCGTAAATTCGCTCTTTAACAAGCATTGCGTATTGATCAAACAACTGCAATTTAATCGGATACCACTCTCCGTTTTGTTTCATTCCGTTTTCGTCAAAATAATCGCTATCGCTGTAATACAGTACTTTTCTAAACTTTTGTTGTGATAAAACGGTATATTTCTCTATTCTGTTCAATTTGAAATAGCGGATGTCGTTTGATTTTTCGTCGAACCCGATTGTATACCACGAATTGTTGTACATAAACAGTTTATATGGGTGAAAGATACGCGTTGACAATTCGTTTTTCAACGACAAATAATCAAATTGAATTTTTGTATGTTTTACAATACAAAGTTCAACCACTTTATAACGCGCTTCGAGTTCTTCGCTCGACATTGCAAGAGGAAAACGGTTGTAAATAAGCGGATCGGATTCTCTCGATTCATGCTCAAAAGCCGACAACACTTTAGACATTGCCGACTGAAAATCTTTATTATATAAAAAATCGTTACGCTTGTTAAGGTAACCAGCCCCTTCCGTCAAAGCCTCCTTTTCGCTTGACGTAAGTTTAAATCTCGGTAACGGATATGTATGATTCAGTTGATATCCGCCGTACTTTCCGGGCTTACTTACAATAATGAACCCTTCATCTATGCCGAACGAATTTAATTCTTCCTTATAAGCGATAACGTTACGCTCGTTCGTTTCGAGTAAATCGGCAAGTTCTTTTACTTTATATATCCGCCCCGTGTTAAGCAAACGAAGCATTTTTATGCATTTTGCCGTTTTTTCCACTGTATACCCCTCTTTCGTATATTTCAACGAATCAATTATACCATTTTTGACGCTAAATTTCAAGTGCTTTTGTATAAAGCCAACCAACAATCTGATATTTTATTAATAAAATGCCGTTTAAATTACAAAATCACGGAAAAAACTTACGTTTCTACCACCCGCTCGCAGATATAGCCATAACGATAAACGGAGCCACAAACAATACCACCGCAATTACAATCAAATACCATATCCCGGCAACAACTCCCCAGATAAGAAGCCCCAAAGCAACCAGTATATCGATAATCCCTAAAATCAATGCGCCTAAATTTTCCATAAGAACACCTCTCTCTTTAAATCCCTTTTATATATGCAATCAGCATATCAAGCCAACCGAATTTACAAGCGCAATATCCGAGCGCGATTAGTCCTACAATCGTTGCGATCCAACCGATAACTTTCATCATCCGTTATTCTCCTTTCGCTTTCTATTTTAAATGTCTTTATCGTCAAAACCGGAAAGTTTCGTACTTGAAGCAAGATTTCCTGAATCGACGTAGTTTTCCTTTTTATATCCGAATATTTTCGTCAGAATAATTCTCGGAAACGCCGTTATGTAAACGTTATATCTGTTTACAAGTTCGTTTAAACTCTGCTGCGCGGACTGGTATTCGCTCGCAAGCGAAACGACAAGTTTGCCGACTTCTTCAAAGTTTGAATCAACCGCGCCGATCGCGCCGCCTATAAATCTTCCGCCGCCGTTTTTATTTGCCGCGTAATACGCGCCGCCCTGCGCGTCGTTGGAATCTTTCTGCGTTGTTCCCACTTTTCTGAGAACTTGCAAATACTTCGCCTTTAAAATCCTTACTCGACTTTTCGCTTTTTCTATATTTTCCTTTTGATTTACTACTTTGTTGCGAAATCGCATCAGATAATAAGCAAGAAATCCCGCAATTACAAGAAGCAGTATCAGATAGCCCCACCACTTCATTTCTTTTCGCCTCCTTTGTATTGCAAATATAATTTTACAACTTATTGTTACGCTATGCCTGTAACATAAAAAAATTTACAGAAAAATATTTAAAATAATTATTACCGCTGTTACGACACACGCGCCGATATCAGACCAACCGCAAGCAAGCGAATCATATCCGAATGTCTTTACCGCTGCGCAGCAACCTAAAATCAACAACGCCGCCGAAACCCAGTAGCAAACCACATTATAATTGTCTCTGAACACGAAAAACAATATGAAATTTGCAACGACCGCAGAACAGAGCGAAACGGTATCGAAAATTTCGTCATCGATAAGAACATTCTCCATGATAGCGGACAACAAAAAGCCTCCCGCCAATAAGATTACCGAAGCGGTAACCCCGACGATCCATTGATACACGTTCCAACGAACGCCCGACACACCGCAGATTACCAAAACCGCAACGTTAAACAGCAGGACAAGCCCCCGGATTACCGTTAAGTCGTCTATGTCGCTGTGGAAATCGGAATAATCAGCACGATTCGTCTCACTTGTTTTAGGATTTTCCGGCGAAGCATTGCAGTTCGTTTCTGCCAACGTCGTCGTTTTTTCTGCTGTCCCGTCATAAACGATTGCGCCGCTGTTTGAATAGTCATCGTCAAGGCCGTTGTCATACTGCTCGTAAAAATCTTCATCCATTTCGGGCGTTACAATACCAACAATATCGATAAGCGCGTCTATAAGCCGATTAAACACGCTTTCCGATAGCAAATCAGCCACAGCGGAATATTGCTCTCTTATTGCGTTTACGCCGTCCGACTGAAGACTCGATAACAGCATAAGAACATTCAGCCGCTTACTTACGGCAAAGAAAAGCGATAGCTTTTTCTTGTCCTCATACGCGTTGCCGATTAAATCCGCCGCGCGGGAATATATAAGAAACGGCTCGTTTAATTCGTTGTCGGAATTTCGCGTTTCGTATACTATTTTTAACGCCGCTAAAAAATCCATTTCATTTTCCTTTGTAATATTTCGGCTTTATTTCGGGACTTAGCAATATTCCGACGGAAACGTCGTCGCCGATCCCGATTTTCGCACCCATTTCAGTAATAAAGCCGTCTATTTCTTCCGATTTTCCCGCAAGCAATTTTGAAACGACGGGCTTTACGAGCGCGGTTGCGAAATTATCGAGCGAGCGATACGGATTGATAAGTCCGTCCGTAAATACGATTGCTCCGTCCACAGCAGACAAATCGATTACCTTCACCGCCAAATGATTAAAAGCATCCGTCTGACACATGGAATAAGTTAAATTCGCAACGTTTTCGTCGGAATCATCGTCAAATACCGGATAGACTTCGCCCCGTTTGAAAACAAAACATCCGCCGTCTCCCAAAGACGCGCAAATCATTTTGTTTCCGAATAGCATCGCGCCGTTGAGCGTCGTTCCGTAAGCCACCTGCGGATCCGTTTTCAATCTGAAAATTTTATCTTCGTTAAGCCCCGCGGTTTCGCGTTTCGTAAGCGGCTTTTCAGCCAGATTGCGTTCCACCAGCGCATTCCATTCGCAAAGAATTTCAAGACGTAATTTCTTTTCGATTTCCTCGCGATTCGCCCGATAAAAAACAGATTTTTCCACCCGTTTAAAAACGTTTATTATCGCTTCGGAAGCGAATTTACTACCTTTATCGCTGCGGATATAAATTTCGCCGCCGTGCCCGTCGCAAGCGGTAATGATAGTACGTTCGTCATCGTGATAACAGGCGGAAAAATCCTGACAGATTTTTTCCGTCTGAACGTGCGTATAACCGATAGCGGTTTTCGTAAAAAATTTTACCATTCCCAATCATCGACCTCCGCTATCGCCTGTTGCACCTGTTGTTTTACCTCTTCCGTAACGGAAACGTTCTTTTCGGCGTGAACGCTTGTAGAGGTAGACTTCACCTTAGAAGCCGTTAAAACGATAATCTTAATAATACGTTCCAAAAGTCTCGAATCGTAGCACTCGATAACGTCGCCGTTTCCCGAAACAAAGTCCGTAAGGCAGCCTATAGTGCGTTTATCGTTCAATTCGATAGCAATTCCGTATTTGAGCGCAACCTTGAACCACGGTAATTTTTAAGCGCGGAAAGTTCCTCTTTCACGTTATCTTTCGTCGGGTGTCCGTCGGTCATAAGAAGAATGATCGGAGCAACGCCGCCGTAATCGGGCATAATTCCGCCCTGCGATTCCTTTTTCAGAATATCCGCAAGTCGCTCGTAAGCAATATGCAGATTGCTCCATCCGCCGCCCTTTATATCCTTAAAATCAAATTCTTCTATCGGCTTGCATTTATCTCGATTCAGAAAAAACGCATCGGTGGAATAAGTGATTACGGTGATATAAAAATCGACGTTGGTATTTTCGCTTTGCATTTCCGTGAGATATTTTTTTATTTCCCGGATCGCCTCGTTTACCTGCGCTATTCTTTCGCCCCGCATACTCGAAGAACAATCCACAAGCATAATCACGTTCAGCCGTTGCTTTGCGATTTTATCGGCAATCGCCACACCCATACTACCACTCAATGTCTTTTACCTCTTCAAGTTTTTCGGCAATTTGTTCCTGCGCCATGTGGTTGTTATTGGCAACCGCCCCCGCAACTCCGCCGCCGTTTGTAGACGCGCTGTTCGATTTCACCTTGGACGCCGTTACCGCAATCACCTTGATAACCTTTCTGAGGGCTTCCGCCGTATAAACTTTCAGCACCGTTTCCGGGTTACCCGTAAATTTGCGAAGCACGTCCATCGCCTCGTCGGTATCGATACCGATTGCCAGGGCGTATTTAAGCGCAACGCGATACCAACCCTTCTTCTTCAGTTCGTCAAGATGTTTTTCCCAGTCGAAACTCGTCGGCATTCCGTCCGTCATCAAAATGATAATCGGCGCGATTCCTCCGAGGTCGGGCATCTGCCCGCCCTTTTCTTTTTTGCAAAGCCACCCGGAAAGCGCGTCGTAAGCCTCGGAAAGATTCGTTCCTCCTTCCGTCGACAAATCTTTCCATTTGAAATCGCCTATATCTTTCGGCTCGGTGTATATCCATTCCGCTTTATCGCTGAATTTAAGCGCGGAAATTTTGATAATCGCGTCCGAAGTGTCCTCCTGAATTTCAGGCATAATCGTCATCACGTCGCGGATAGCGTTATTCACCGCGCCGATTTTCTCCCCTTCCATCGATCCCGAATTATCGATCACGAACAACAAATTGAGTTCCTGACGAGCAATGCCGTCTCCTAACGTTCTGTCTTTCATTTTTTATGTCTCCTTAGTCGTCTAAATAATTTATACGTTTGAAGTTTTTGCCTGCTTGTATTTCTTTGTTCTTAACCCGTCCGATTGTCTCTTCTGAAAAATTAACTTTCATTTTATAATCTTTTGCATTGTAGTCCGCGCCCTTAAAAAGCGACATTACCTCATAAAACGCTCTCGCTTTCGGATACGATATGGAATATTCCCTTTGCAACATAGTACAAGTAACGAAGCCTGCTTCGTTTGCATGTTCAAACGCCCGTATAAATAAATCGTCCTGCAAAATTTCATTGATTTGCTCATTTTTAAGCGTTATTTCTAAAACGTTCATTTTATCTCTCCTACTGTATTTTCATCGAATTTTATTTTTAATTTCCGGATAATCGGCACAACGCCGTCACCCGCAATTATTTTAACGTTTCCGCTTGTATCTTTAATCTCCACGGCGTTTTCAAGCGCGAGTTTTATTCCCCAAAGCGACGGATTGTTTTTGTTTACGACAACTTTTCCGACTGCCGTCAGATAATCCGCCGTATACTTATCGAGATGACAAAGATACAGATATTTTTCCGGCTCTAAAACGATTTTATTTTTATTTATCGTGAAAACGCAAACGTCTTTCGTCGGCTTGCCGCAAGAGGGACATACTTCGTATTTCTTCTTTTCTTCAAAGCCGTAAATATATTCGTAGCCGCAATGCGGACAGGTGATAAGTTCATCCCGATATTTCGTTAAAAGTTTCAGCCACTCTATCTCGGTCGTCCGTTCGTTTTCCCTGTCCTCCAACCCATCCACGAAGGTTCGATGAAACGCCTCTTTTATATATAGCGGAATATACGCCCAACGTTTGAGAACACTCGAATGATAGCCGCGTATAGGTCGATTATCTCGTCTTTCTTTATGATAAACGAACACGGGATCGGAACCGAACATTTCATATTCCGCCTTCTCGTCAACGATGTCGTAATTCTTCAATCTCTCGCCCTCGAAAGGATTGCCGAGACACAACGCCATAAACAAAATCACGGCAAGAGAAAATCTGTCGGAATGCATATCCGGCATACTTTTGCCTGTTACGATTTCCGGCGCCATATACCGCATTTTACCTAAAATGCCGAGATTCTTTTTATCGGCGGTTACGTTATCGTTATCACAGATAAGGAGCGCACCCGTATCGGGATCCATAAAGAAACTTCCGTCGTTCAAATCCTGATAGGAATACCCTTGCTCGTGCAGTTTCTTAAACGCCGAGCACAGCGAAATACACCACTTAATGAGCGTTGCCCTGTTTTTGAACGGATGTTTACCCGTAAGATACGAAACGAACGAAACGTAATTTTTCGGGCGTAAATCCATAAGATAACCCGCTTTCCCGTCTGCCCTTTCAAAAAGCCTCTTCGGCCATAGAAAATCCTCCGACGGGCTGCCTTTTTCGATATTATTTTTCAGATTAAACCGAAAATCCCGACTGACTTCGCCTTTATAGATTTTTAGCGCGTATTTCTGCCCGCCGTTTGACACGAGATACACTTCGCCCTGCCCGCCTTCGCCGAGCAGATCCTCCACAACAAACGTTTCATTTTCGCCGATTGTAAATTTTTCGTTTTTCTTAAAATACATATTTCTGCCTCTTTTTTCGTTACATCGTTGTAATCATCCGCTATCGGCGGGCACTCGCTTTCGCCTCTGTTTGAATACAATGCTATTATACAAGCCATTGTTACGAATTGAGTGTAACATTAAAAATCACATCAAAAAAACGCACATGATTGTATGCAGTCCATCATTTTGGCTTATAAATCGTAAAAATAAAAAACTCGGATTTTGTTTTCCGAGTTCTTTACTTATTTTATGTTGTTTTTATATAATTCCAAAATGTTTCAGCGCGGCTTTTATGGCTACAGTCATTTCTTCTGTTGGATGCGAACGCGGACGCTTTAACTCTTCCACGGCATTCGGGGCATCGTACATCGGCAAGCCGAGTTCACGCTTTACTTCAGCAATGTATGCCGTATGAACTTTGAAACCGTAATTTTCTTCAACATACCGTTGTATATCTTTGTAGGTTATTTTCTTTTTCGGTTTCTGTTCTTCGGCGCTCTTTTTCGCTTCCTTTAACGAAATCTGCCCTTCACCTTCGCCGAACTCTACGTCCACTACGATATGACTGGCACTTTTTTTGGACAAGCAAACCAACGTCTCGACGTGCTTCGTTTGCGGAAACATATCAAACGGTTCAACGCTTTCGATTTTATAATACGCCGTTATTTCTCTCTCTCCGGCGCCGTCGGGCAATTCGCCGTCGATTGATTCGCCGTCAAAAAATTTTCCGCTCTCTTTTCCCGTCGTTTCTCCCGTTTCCGCCGCCGGAACTTTCACCAGAACGCCGTTTTCCTCGCGCAGCGTTCCCGTTAAAATTCCAAGGTCCCGCGCCAACGTCGCCGGATTGCAGCTGATCATTACAAACCGTTCGATGCCCGATTTTAAAATCGCCTGCAACACGCTCCGCGCCACCCCGGCGCGCGGCGGATCCAGTATCAGCGCCACCTTTTCACCGTAGCCGTGCGGCGAAGAAACCGCTTTCCCCGCAGACTCTTTCTGCCATAACGCCCGTTCCCGATCCATAATCGCAGGCACTTCCGCAGCCGCGTCGCCGCAGATATTCGTCATATTTAGCAACCCGTTTTTCGCTTTCAGCGCCTCCGCGCACGCCGAAGCCTCTTTATTCAGCTCCACCCCGTACGCGCGTTTGCACCGCTTCGCCGCCATCGCCGTCATCAATCCGCCGCCCGAATACGCGTCTATCACCGTATCCGCGCCGCCCGCAAAACACGCCTCCATCGCCCGTTCGTACAATTTTTCGCGTATTTCCGGATTCACCTGCACAAACGTTTCCGCACCCGCCTCGTACGCGATTCCGCCCGTGCGCCCTTCCAGCCGCGCGGCGCCGCACAACAGATAAAATCTGTCGCCGAAAATCACGTTGGTATCGCCCGTATTCACGTTCACATACACGCCGCATCCGGGGAATAATTTCTGCAATCTCCCCGTCAGCCACGCCTCGCACGGAAGTTTTCTCGCCGTCGCCACCACGGTAACCAACAATTTTCCGTCAATCTCCCGCGCCACCAGATGCCGCAAAAGCCCTTTTTTCGTCCGTTCGTCATACCCTTTCGCTCCCGAAACGGCTATGTATTCCCTGAACGCCGCCATCAGATCTTCCGCCCACGCGGGATGAATATAACATTTTTCCGCAGGCACCAGCCGATGACTGCGCTCCGCATAAAATCCGAGCTCCGTGCGCCCGTTTGCGTCCACCCCCACGGGAATCTGCAGTTTATTCCGGTATCCGTATTCGCTTTCGCATGCCACAACGGGCGAAACTTCCGCCTCTACCCCGCCGATTTTGCGCAACGCGTTTTTCACTTTTTCCCGCTTGAACTCCCGCTGCGTTTCGTAGTCCGCGTGCTGCAACTGACACCCGCCGCACGTATAAAACACGGGGCACTTCGGCTGTACCCGTCCTTTCGCGGGGACAATCACCTTTTCTATTTTACCGTAGCCGGTATTTCCCTTGATTTTCAGCGCCTTAAACGAAATTTCTTCGCCCGGCAGCGCATACGGCACGAAAAAAACGCACTCTTCCGCACAGACGACGCCCTCGCCGTCGCTCCCGAAAGACTGCACTTTTCCCGTTAAAATATCGTTCTTTTCTATCATTTCGCCCACCCATAGCGCGCGCGAACGCGAATTTTATTGTATTTCATTTTTTTCCGACGTATTTTTTTATCAGATAATTCACGCTTCTGCGCAAGCGGAACATAATCAGGTCGTACACGATGAAAAACGCGCTTCCGCCCAGCGTTATCGCAAGAAAAATATGCTCGTCGATAAACGGTATCGCCGTCTGAGCCGAAAACACGATCTTCCAGACGAAAAACATCGCCGCGTCAAACCACACGATTTTCAGAAGCAGAAACGGCACGTCCGCCGCGACAAAACGCTTTTTTCCGCCCGTCTTTTTCGTTCGGTTCTTTCCGTCCCGTCGCGTTTTTTCCGGGAATACCGGCTGAGAAAAATCGAAAACGAATTCTTCCGTTTTGCCGCTCGAAGCGCAGACCTGTCCGTCGTCTTGTCGTTTTTTCGCCGTTCCGTCGTCCGGCGTTGTTTCACACCGCGTCGCGTATTCTCCGTCCGCCGCGCCGTTTTTTTCGCCTTTTTCTCCCGTTTCCCCGCCGCAGCAAGCCGCTTTTCCCGCGGTTTTCGCTTTCGCCTCATGCAGGCGCGCCTGCCACTCGTTCACCAAAGGGTGCAGCCCGAAAAACATCGTAAACGGCAGCGTATCGAAAAAATTAAAACCGTTGAAAAGCAGCGTAAGTACGTTAATCGCGGCATAGCAAAGCGCCGCGCCCTTGAAGTAGCCGCGCGATAACGGCAGCATCATGCAAAGGCATGCGAAAAGATACCCCGTGAAGAGCATCGGCGAATATAACGTGCCGACGGTTAAGCCCAGCGTTCCGAGAGCGCAAGCCACCGCCGACAGTGCGATTTCCTTCGAATTTTTCCTCATTTTCAATCGCGTTTTTTCCGCGCTTTATCTGCACCCGCAGCAAAGCGAAAACAAACAATCCACGCAAAGATAGGTATAGCAGCAGGAAATGCACTGCGTGCAGGCGTTTCCTCCCATCTGCTGCCCTTCGTCGTACGCGGGCGCGCTTTCCGTTTCGTTTTTCGCGGAACGTTTTTCATAATCGTTCTTCGCGTTCAGCTTGCCGTACGCCTCGCGGTACTTCTTATTGTCCTTATCCAGCTCCATGGCGATTTCCAGCTGTTTTTTGCTGTCGTTAAACCAGTTTTTCTTATAGAAGATACACGACTGCAAATAATGCCACTCGGCATTTCTCTCGTTAAACGAATCCAGTTTCGCCTGCGCCTCGTTCAGCTTGTTTTCGCGCAGCAGATTCGCCACTTCTTCCAGCGCGGAACTCGAACCGTCCGTTTCTTTCTGCGCGCGCGAAGCCTTGATTTCGGCGTACGCCGTTTCCAGTTTCGTCAGATTCTGCGCGCCCTCGTTCCCCGCCTCGCCGTCCAGCCAGCGGTCCTCTTCGTACTTCTTTTTCAACTCCTTATATCTGGCTTCGATCTCTTCGTCCGTCGCCGTTTCGTCCAGATTGAAAAAACGGTAATACTCGTTCATGTTTTTCTTCCTTCCTTTTTTTCTCAAACGTTTTGTTTCGTCTTCTTGCAGCCTTTGCATTTTTTATCCGCCGCCGCAATCAGTTTGTTTTTTATCTCTTTCGTCTTTGCCGGCAACCCGCGAAGCAACACGTTGTCGGTTAAATCGCGGTTGAAATAAAACCGGATGCCCGCCGCGTTTTCGCGTATGTCGTAAAACAGACTGTTGAATATATAGTCCGCGTCGTTACCGTGCTTTTCCAGAAGTTCCTTGCCGTTCTTTTCTTTAAACGCCCTGTAAAATACGTTGTACGCGCCGCTTTTCACGTCCTTATCGTAATCGTCCAGCGCGTCCGTAAGATAAATCCACTTGCCCAAAGCGTAAAACAGGTTGCGCGTACATGCGGTGGCTTTATCTTTCAGAATATAATCGGAAACGTCCGCCAGCATCAGCGCGGTGGCGTCCGCCGCAAAATCCACGCTTTCCGTGCCGCCGTCCTTTTCCGCTTCTTTCTGCCTGCTCAGATCTCCCGTAACAATTTTAAACAGTTCGGGATAATCGCGCTTCGCGCGGCGATACCCTTTTTTAAACCAGAGCCGCTTACCTTTGCCCTTTTTCTCGTCCTGCACGTCGTCGTCGTATTTCAGATAAGCGAGAATCGTGTTCAGCGCGCCCAGCGTTTTCGTCATTTCGTCCGCCTTCGCCATCTTGCGCTTTCTGCCCAGGCAATGCGCCACGCAGCGCGATTCTTCTATTTCGAGGTCCTCCCCGCTTATATTGTGCAATAAAACGGAAAAAAACGTAACGTCGTACGAAAGTCCCATCCGGGCAAGCATGCCGCAGGATAACCCGATTCCTTTGCACACGCCGCAATACGCCGCCTTGTACAAAGTTTCGTCCTTAATATAAAGATACGGCGTATCCGCCCGCACGTAACCGAACATTTCGTTTCCTTGTCCTTTAAAACGCGCCGCGCGCAAAAACTTGCCCGCCGCCGTTTTTCACAGAATATTGTACCACTTTTATGCAAAAAACGCAACTTTGCAAGCCCTTTTTTACACATAAAAGCGATAAATACACCTAAAAACACCGATTTTATCACGTTTTTCACAAATCCATAAGCGTTTTTCGCCCCGATCCGCGCATAAAATCAGCCGTTTTCAACATAAAAAACGGTGCGGACGTCCGCTTCCTACCGCAGACTCCGCGCCGCTTTTTTCCCATTAACGTTTCTTTTTCGTTTCGGGCACGAAATTTCCGTCCACGAAATCCAGCAACGCCGCCGTCAGCCGCTTTCCCTCCGCGGGCAGCACGTCCTTGAACCGCGGCTCGATATACCGAAGTTCCGTAACAAACTTCGGCGGTTTCATCGCCGTTAAAAGATTCAGCCGCTTCACGCCCTTATAACTGTCTTTCACGTCGTTGCCCGAAATACAGTACAATACGTCCTGCGGACATTTGAACGGGTTCACGGTAGCCGCCAGCACCAGCGGCGTTTCGTCATCCTCGTTCTCCGCGCGGTATTTATCGGTAACCGCCGCCGCAACGCCCGTTTCCACGTCGGTTACGTAGCCGTATTCTTCGAAAATCGAATACGAAGTTTCCAGCAGTTCGTCCTCCGAAGCGTATTCGGCATAAAAATCCTTTACAAGCGCCGCGCGCTCGCTTTCCGTCAGGCTTAAAACGCCCGTATCGTCCAGCTGCCGCATCCGCTCCGCCGTGCTTGCGGCGTTTCTGCCGCTCAGTTCAAACACCAGCCGTTCCGCGTTCAGCGGCACGGCAACGTCCAGCCCCTTCGCCATCGTTCGGCGGAACGATTTATCCTCGTTCAACGCGCCTTTCGTAAACAAATCCAGCGCGGCTTTGTTACGGTTGAACGGCACAAACAGCTTGCGGACGGGCAAGCCCATTTTTTTGGCGTACCACCCCGCCACCGCCGCGTTCAGATTGCCGGAAGCCACCGAAAAATCCACTTCCTCGCCGTCCTCGATCTGCCCGGAAGAACAAAGGTCGGCATACGCCGAAAAATACCAGACGATTTCGGGAATCAGCCGCGCTACGTTCGAAGAATTGCCGCCCGCCGCGTAAATCGCGCGTTTTTTCAGTTCTCCGCCGAATTTTTCCGAACAGAGAATCCTGTGCGCCAGATGCTGGCACACGTCGAAATTATCGGAAACGCCCGCCGCGTACACCCGCTCGCCGCTCATCACCGTAAGGTTGAGCCGCTGCATTTTGGAAAGCCCCTCTTCCGGGTAGAACGCCGCCACGTAAACGTCCTCGTCGTCCTTGAAATTATCAATCAGAGAAACGCCCGTATTGCCCGACGTCGCCGCCAGAATCAGCGTTTTTTCCGTCTTGTTCAACCGTTTTTTCGCCTCTTTGAAAAGCGGCGCGAAAATGTTTACGGAAAGGTCTTTTACGGAACACGTCTGTCCGCGGAAAAGTTCCAGCACGTACCGCCCGTCGTCGATTTTCACCAGCGGCACTTCGTCTTTTCCCTCGAAGCCCTTCAACGCGCTTTCCGAAACGGACGTTAAAAATTCGTCGCCGAATTCGCCGAAATACAGCGAAAGGATATACTTCGCGCGTTCGGCGTAGCTCATATCCTCCATTTTTTCCCGTTCGGCTTTTCCCACAAGCGGAAAAGATACGGGCACGTACAAACCGCCGCCCGCCGATAATCCGTTATACACCGCTTCCGGCGCCGATACCCTCTCCCCCGATCTCGTTCCGATAAATTGCATAAAAAAACACCTTCCGAAAGTTTTTAAACCGCTCCACGCCGCGCGTCGCCGTTCAAATCAGTTGAATGAAAAACCGCATCCGGACTTTCCCGAAGGAAAGTCCGAACGGCAGGTTCTATAAAAATCTTTTCCGTCGCGCGCTTTTAAAAGCATGTTCCGCGCCGCACGCAAAAAGTACGCGCGCAAACCGACGGGCAAAAGCAAGTTTTGCCGAAACCGCCTCCGTTAAACGCGCCGCCAAGCTTAAAGCTTAAAGATACTTCAGAATAAAGTCGGGCAAATCTTCCTTCGCCGCCGAAATCGAAACGGTAACCGTCAGATTGTTCTCTTCTGCCGCCTTATCCAGCATATAGAAAAACGCGCCGAGTTCCGAAGCCTTTTTGCCGGCGATGCGCATCACGCCGTCGATGTAAATGTATTCGTTATCGTGATTGCCCGCAATCACGCCCTTGATAAAGCCGCACAGCGCCGCTTCGCCCGCCACGTCGAAATCGGTTACGTCGATGAATCTCACTTCGCGTTCCAGATCGTACATGCCGCGTTTCGTATCGGTAATAAACACAAGGTGTCCCTTCGCGGTTTTTACCGCCTCGTTCGCCGCGTCGATCATCTGCTTGGTTTTGCCCGTCCCCTTCGCGCCGTAAATTACTTTAATCATTGTGCAAAATCCTCCCTGAAAAAATTAGTTCTCTTTCCCCGCGTTCCGTCGCCCGCCGCGTTTCGCGTCTTTCGCGCCGCGCCGGAGCGGCAACGTTTTTTCGAGGTATATATATTTTAACAGATTTTCCCGTTAATTTCAAGGCTTTCAGTGAAAATTTTTTGTAACTTTCGCAACTTTTTTCCGAAAAAATCAAAAAATCGACTTTCATAAGTCGATTTTTATCAAATCTTTAAACAATCCGGTCGATATAAAGCCTGTCTACGCTTCGAGCAAAACAATCAGCCGCGTAGCGCGCTTTCGAAAAATTCGCCGATGCGCGCCATGCCCTTTTCGATTTTTTCTTCGGACAACGTGTACGAAAGGCGGATGTATTCGTCCGCGCCGAAACCCTTCCCGGGGATCGCCGCCACCTTTTTTTCTTCCAGAAGCGCGGCGCAGAAATCGGCGGAATCGCGGATCATTTTTCCGTTTACCGATCTTCCGAACGCCCCGCCGATATTCAGCATGGCGTAGAACGCGCCGTCCGGTCGGACGCACTGCGCGCCCTTGATTTTTTCCGCCGCCTTTAAAAGCGCGTTGCGCCGCCGCGCGAAAATATCCGCCATTTTTTGCACTTCTTCGCCGGGGGAAGAAAGCGCTTCGATCGCCGCGTACTGCGAAATCGTGCATGCGTTCGACGTGGCGTGGCTCTGAAACGAATCGATCGCCGCGGCAATCTCTTTCGGCGCGGCAAGATAGCCGATGCGAAAGCCCGTCATTGCGTAGGTTTTCGAAACGCCGTTTACCGTGACGGTGAGATTTTTCATTTCTTCGGAAACGGAAGCGATCGAAAAATGCTTTACGCCGCCGTACACAAGTTTTTCGTAGATCTCGTCCGAAAGCACGAAAACGCCGCGCCGCACGCACACCGCCGCGATTTCGCGGATTTCCTTTTCGGAATACACCGCGCCCGTGGGATTACACGGGGAATTGAAAATCAGCAGTTTCGTTTTCGGCGTGATCGCGCTTTCCAGCTCTTCGGCGGTGATTTTAAAGCCGTTTTCGCTGCGCGCGGGCAAAATCACGGGAACGCCGCCGCAAAGCTTCACCGTTTCCGGATAAGTGAGCCAGTAGGGAGCGGGAATAATCGCTTCGTCGCCGTCATTTAAAAGCGCAAAGCACGCGTTGAACACCGATTGTTTCGCCCCGTTCGATACGATAATCTGCGAAGGATCGTATTCGAGATTGTTCTCTTCTTTCAGTTTTCGGCAAATTTCTCTTCTCAACTGCGGCAGTCCCGCCGAGGGCGTGTATTTCGTATGCCCTTCGTCGAGCGCGCGTTTCGCCGCCTCCGCGATATGCCGGGGCGTGGGAAAATCCGGCTCGCCCGCACCGAACGGCACTACGTCTTCGCCCGCCTCGATCATCGCTTTCGCCTTTGCCGTGATTGCCAGGGTAAGCGACGGCGATACCTTTGAAATTCTTTCCGAAAGTTTTATTTTCTCCATTTTATTGTCCTCAACTTTCCGAAGCGAGCAGCATCTCTCTGTCGGCAATGGCAAGCGCCTGCACCATCTCGTCGAGGTCCCCCGCCAGAAATTTTTCCATATCGTACACGCTGAACCCTATCCGGTGATCGGTTATGCGCGATTGCGGATAATTGTACGTGCGGATACGTTCGCTTCTGTCGCCGGAGCCAACCAGCGAACGCCGGCTTTCCTCGCGTTCTCTGCCCGCCTTGCCGCGGTATAAATCGTACAATCTCGAACGCAGCACCTGAAACGCGCGCTCCTTGTTTTTCAGCTGCGAACGCTCGTCCTGGCACGTTACCACAATGCCCGTGGGGAAGTGCGTCAGCCGCACCGCGCTCGCCACCTTGTTCACGTTCTGCCCGCCTGCGCCGCCGGAATGGAAAATATCGATACGTACGTCCTTATCGTTGATTTCCACCTCCACCTCCTCCGCTTCGGGCAACACCGCCACCGTGGCGGTGGAAGTGTGAATCCGCCCCTGCGTTTCCGTTTCGGGCACGCGCTGCACTCTGTGCACGCCGCTTTCGTATTTCAACAGCTTGTACGCGCCCTTGCCGGAAACCTGATACACGGCTTCTTTCACGCCGCCCAGCTCGGTGGAAGAAACGTCCACCGCTTCTATTTTCAATCGCTTGCGCGCGCAATATCCCGCGTACATACGGCAGAGCACCGCCGCAAACAGCGCCGCTTCTTCGCCGCCCGCCCCCGCACGGATTTCCAGAACGCAACTTTTTTCGTCATTCTCGTCTTTTGGCAGCAGCAGAATTTTCAATTCCTCTTTCAGCGCGGCAAGTTTTTCCTTGCATTCGTACCCCTCGGCAAGCAGCAGATCTTTCATCTCCTTATCCGATTCCTCTTCCGCCAGAGAAAACGCGTCGTTCATTTCCTTTTCCGCGGCGAGATATTTTCCGTACGTTTCCGCCGTCTCTTCCAGTTCGGCGCGTTCCTTCGAATATTTTCCGTATTTTTCCGCGTCGGAGCACACCTCCGCTTTCGAAAGTTCGTCGTTCAAAAATTCGAATCTTTCTTTGATTTTATCCAGTTTATCTATCATTCCGCTTGTTTTCCCGCCCTTCCCGCCTTAAAATACGATTTTCACGTATCTGTCCACGCCGAAATCGTCCTTTAAAATCATCGAATAATCGCAGTATTTAAACAACTTCACAACGGCCTGCGCCTCGTCGATCCCCACTTCCATCAAAAGCGAGCCGCCCTTTTCCATATACTTTCCCGCTTCGTTTGCGATTCTGCGGTAAAAATCCAGACCGTCCTTTCCTCCGTCCAGCGCCAGATGCGGCTCGTGGTCTTTCACCTCTCTTTCCAGCGTGGGAATCACGTCCGTCGGAATATACGGCGGGTTGGAAACGATTAAATTGAACCGTCCGCGCAGGCGCGAGAACAAATCGGACTGCACGAACTTCACTTCCGCCTTGCATTTCGCGGCGTTGTTTTTCGCCACTTCCAGCGCGTCTGCCGAAACGTCGCACGCCGTAACCTGCAGCTTCATGTTTTTCTTGTCGCTCTCTTTTTTCAGCGCAATCGCAATCGCGCCGCTGCCCGTGCACAAATCCAGCACCTTGTCGCCCGGTTCCGCCGAAGAAAGCGCCAGCCGCGTAAGCCCTTCCGTTTCCGGGCGCGGAATCAGCACTCTTTCGTCTACCGAAAGTTCGTAGCCGTAAAAATCGGTGTTGCCCACAATATACCACAGCGGTCTGCCCGTCAGGCGTTCGTCCGCCATATCCAGAATTTCGCGCACCTGTTCGCTTTTCAGCAGTCTTTCCTCGCTGCTCACCGCGCTTTTCCGAATCCCCAGCGTCAGCGCGAAAATCCATTCCGCCTCCTCGCCGTCGATGTTTGCGCGCGCAAACCGCTTTTTCGTGGCGGCAAGCAGTTTGCTCATCTCCCCCGCCACCGCAAACGAAGTTTCGGGCACGCTCTCGTCGGAATCCATCAGAAGCACGCGCCGGAACGCCTCAATGGCGCATTCTATCATGCCGTCCTCCGGCTCGCGCGTCGTCAAAAATTGCAACAGCATCCCCGGCGCCTTGAAAATCGTCATGATTTTCCCGTCCGTTTTCGAAAGAGCGCGCAGAATTTCGTACGAAACGCCCGCCACCAGCGGCAAAAGCAGCAGCTTGAAGCAAAAACGCAGCACCGCGTCTATTTTTTTGTTGCCCACGTACAGCCATCCGCCCACCAACGAATTCGCCAGCGAAAACACAAGAATGCTCACCAGCATCACCAGAAACAAGAAGGTGGTACCGCATCTGTCGTGCAAGCGCGAACAGCCGCGCACGTTTTCCACATTGAGTTCCAGCCCTTGTTCGTACGCCGTAATCGTCTTATGTTCCGCTCCGTGGCACATAAATACGCGCTTGAGCGACGGCACCAGCGAAATCAGTGCAAGATACAAAATAAAAATACCGATGCGCACGCCGCCTTCCGCAAGGTTGAACAGAATTCCGCCGTGTTCCGTGCGGCTTAAATTCGTCAGCCCCGTTACCCATTGCGGCAGCGCCACAAACAGCCCCACGGCAAGAACGATGCCGAGAAGCACGGAAATAAAATTGAAAATGCCGCTTAAATCTATCTTGTGCTTTTCCGCCAGCCATTTTTCGGCTTTCGAAGGCGTTTCGTCCTCTTCTTCGGCAACGGCGGCGCTGCGCAGCAGCACTTTATTGCCCACGATCAAAGAAGAGATAAACGCAACCACGCCGCGCACCAGCGGCAGGCGCAGAAATTTGTTGCGCTTTTCGGGCGGAGTCAGTCGCTCGCTTTCCACCTGAATTTTGCCTCGCGGATCGCGCACGGCGGTAACCATGGAAGTTTTACCGCGCATCATCACGCCTTCCAGCACCGCCTGCCCGCCGATATACGTGCGGTTTGTCTTTTTCGTATGTTTTTTCAATGTCCGAAAGTTTCCTTATTTTTAATCGATTAGCGCCTGTTCCGGCTGCCGCCCGCGCCGCTTGACGGACGCGCCGCGTTTTCCGGAATACAAAGCAACGGAAAAAAGGGCTTTAAGATGAGTAGCACCTTAAAGCCCGATTCTTCTTTTTCCTTACATACCGTATCTTTTCTTGAATTTATCGATACGTCCGCCGGTATCAACCAGTTTCTGCTTGCCCGTAAAGAAGGGGTGGCAACTGCTGCAAATATCCACTTTAAGAACGTCTCCCTCTTTCGTGGTTCCCGTCTTGAATGTGGCACCGCAGGCGCAGACAACCGTTACTTCGTGATATTTAGGATGAATATCGGATTTCATAATCTCTCACCTCGCTCAAAAGTGCTTTCCTGTATCAGATGCTTTTCAATTATAGCGTTTTTTCTTCTCTTCGTCAACTGTTTTTGCACGAATTTACGAAAAATAGTTGCAAAATTCGCCCGAATAAGCTATACTATCAATATGCAGGCGCTTTTACGCCGTGCAAATCAAGGTATTCTTATGAAAATCTGGCAATTACTTTCCCCTAAAAACTTAACCCGCGCGGATAGGGAAACTCCTCCCCCCGCCGAAGGCTACGCCAAAGTGAAAATCACCCGTGCGCTTTTATCCGAAGCCGACGCGGCAGTATATTCCGGCGCGCAAAAAGTAAAATACCCCGTCGTTCCCGGCAGATACGCCGTGGGGCAGGTGGTGGAAACGGGCGCCGACGCCTATTTCAATAAGGGCGACCGCGTTTATCTTGCCGACTGCGTGGATAACGACGAAACGGAAAGCGGAATCGAAATCGCGGGCGAAACCCGCGACGGCTACTACCGCGATTTCGCCTATGTTTCCGCGCAGGAAGCGTACGTTCTGCCCCCTTCCGTTTCCGACGACGCGGCGTTTTTAATCGACGCCGTGGCAACCGCGGAAAAAATCGCGGACGAAACGGGCGCGGACGTCGGGCGGCATGTACTCGTCGTCGGCGGCGGATTGTACGCCAACGTATTGTGTCAGATTTTAATCTGGCACAGAGTGGTGCCCGTTCTTGCGGATAACAACCCCGAACGGCTTGCGCTCGCCAAAAAATGCGGCATCTACTACACGTTCCCGTACGACGATACGCTGAAGGAAAATCTTCTGCGCATCACGGGCGGCATGCTGGCGGACGCGGCGGTATACTTCGCGTTTTCCAACAAAAGCGAACCTTCGCGCGTGTTTTCGCTCACGCGCCGCGGCGCCACGGCGGTATTTTGCTCCCGAACGGAAAAAAGCCTTGCCGTAAATCTCGAAAACGCCATGAAAAACGACGTGTCCGTGAAATGCGTTTCCGATAACCGCGATTACGTTTCGGGCGCCATCAACGTGCTTTTGAACAAAGCGGTGAATTATTCCGAATTTACGTTTAATCAGTCCTCCGAAGAGGCGCTCCCCGCCGCGCTCGAACGCTTTTCCGCAGGCGACGCGTCGGTTCTGAACGAGGAATTTAACATTTTCAAATTCATTTTTTAATATTTTGCATTCTTTTTGTGCGATGCTTTGTCATACTTACGTTTTTGCTTGGTCATTTACGATTTGTAAATTCCCTGCGCAAAAGCCGCGTATTTCTCGCCTCGCGCAAAAATCTCTGCAAAAACATTATACTGCAATAAGGAATAAGATTATGGCTGATAAAATTTATGCGATTGCATCCGATATTCACGGCTCGGCGAAATGGTGCGAAAAATTTCTTGCCGCAGCCGAAAAAGCGGGGGCGGACAAGCTGCTTCTTCTGGGCGATTTGCTCTATCACGGTCCGCGCAACGATCTGCCCGAAGAATACGATACGAAAAAGGTGGTAAAACTGCTTTCCGCCGTGAAAGACAAAATCGTCTGCGTGCGCGGCAATTGCGAAGCGGAAGTGGATCAGATGGTGCTGCCCTTCCCCTGTCTTGCCGATTACGCGCTGTTTCCTTATGTCTACGGCGGTGAAAACGGCGAAAAGTTTTCGGATTTGTTTTTAACGCACGGACATTTGTATTCGGCAGAAAATCCGCCGCTTTTAAACGCCGGCGACGTGCTGTTCAACGGGCATTTTCACGTGCCTTGCCATAAACGGCTGGAAAACGGAGCGTATTATCTGAACTGCGGCTCGGTATCGCTGCCCAAAGAAAATTCGCCGCATTCGTTCGTTCTGCTGCAAGGCGGGCGCTTCGTCTGGATAGATCTGGCTACGGGCAAACCGTTTGACGAATTTTCGCTGTAAATCGCTTGCTCGACTCCCCTATCGTTTTTTAAAAATTCCCCGTTGCGTTTTTTCGGAAATCGCCGCGGGGTTTTTATTTTACGGCGCACGCGGCTATTTCCGGCTTTTATGCGGCTTTTATGCGGCTTGGCGCAAGTGCCCCTGCCCGCATATATGAAAATCCGACGGCAAACGGGAAAAATCGACTTGCGAAAAACGTCGTATGCGTTTCCGGGCACGGGTTTCACCCGCTTCGCAACGGAACGCTGCGTTAATGTTTAAAATCAGAATTTTATAAGCTCCGGGAGCTCCTCACAAAACGAAGTCATACCGGGCGTTTCCTCATTTTTATTTAAAAAATTCAGCTCTTTCGGATAAAGCAATTCCGCCATCAATAAAAATCGGTAAAACCGTATTCCGCAAGCATATCGCTCACGCGGTAAATATCGTATATGCCGTTTTCAAAGCAGTATCGTATAATCAGAGCAAACAGAGAAGATGAAGCCAGCGTAAACCCCGCTTTTTTCAATAAGTACTTACACTCATGATTCGTAAGCCGCATCGCCAGCGCAATTTTCACGCACGTATTCAAAGACGGCAAAGATTTTCCCGATACGATTTTCGACCACGCCTGTTTCGTTACGTTTGCCTTCCGATACACGTCCGAAGACTTCTCTATTCCGTATTTTTCCATCAGCTCGTACAAATACGCGGTAAAATCCTCGCTTTTTTCTTTGTCTTTCCTGTGTTCTTTAATAAATTGTTCCAAAGAAATCATACGTTTCCCTTTCCCCGTTTTTTAAATCGTATTTTCCGCCACGCCGAAAAAATTTTTGTATTTTTTCAAAAGTTTTTCCAAAAGTCAACGCGCGGTTGACCTTTTTCCTTTCGAAAGGCGCTATAATCATCATGTATTCGGGCGGCGATGCCGCATTAAAAAAACGGAGGCAACTTTTATGAATCTCAAAGAAAAAATCATCCGATACCTGCGCAACCAAGGCGAAAGCGAAGAAGAAATAGCAGAGGACTTTTCCTGTACGGTAAACATCGCCATGAGCCTTGCCTACTATGCGCACCGCAAACAGCAACGCGAAAACGGAACGCCGTACTTTTTTCACCCGTTGCGGGTTTGCAACCTGTATCGCCGTTTCGTCGGCATCACAAACGATTTTTTCTGCATCAACGTCGATTTAATGTACGAACACGAGATCCCTTTCGAAGGCGTGCAGGAAGTCTGTCTGATGCACGACGTTTCAGAAGATACCGAAATCACCGTAGAAGAAATCCGCGAGTTATTTTCAAACGAGGGCTACGAAAGCTATTTCGATTTGTATATCCGCGCGCCGCTCCTTGCCGTTACCCACCACAAAAAACCATACGAGTCTTACGAAAGCTACATACGGCGCGTTTTGCAAAACCGCGCCGCGGCGTTGGTTAAAATGATGGATCTCATCGATAACTGCAATCCGCTCGATTTAACGTCGTGGAGCGAAAAAGAGCTGAACCGCACTCTCCGCTACGTTGGCTATATCGACGTCATCGAAAAGAAATATCGTTTCTTAGAACGCGCGCACGCGTACCGCGCCAAAAAGGCATTATGCGATAAAGAGGATTTACAAAATAAATCCGAAAATGAAGAATAAGCCTTACCTGAATCAAACCGTAGTAAGGCAAAAATCCGGCAAAGCAACCATCGGACAAAATCGGCGCGCTGCTTTCGCCGTATGCGTTTCCGGGCATATTTGCGCCGAATTTTTCCCCGCCGCCACGGAAATCGCTGCGGATTTTGCGCCGCAACCCACAAAAAAGCCGACGTTAAAAAACGACGACTTTTCGAGCTCGGCGATTATCTGTTTTCTGCCGTAATTCCGTTCACGGATATTTAATTTACGAAATCACGATCACCTGCGCGTAACGAAGCACTTTATCGCCTTTCTTATACCCCTTCAGGTACACCTGCTTCACGGTGCCGCTCTCTTCGCCGTTTTCCGCGGGAACCGCCATAATCGCCTCCGCTTCGTCGGCGGAAAACGTTTTTCCCGTCGGATCTATCGCTTCTATTCCCTCGTCCGCCAGCACTTTTTCAAAGCTTTTCAGCACCATTTCCAAGCCTTTTTTCGTCTGCTCGTCCTTGCACGAAGACAGGGCGCGTTCCAGGTTATCCCCCACGGGGAAAAGCGCAGCCACCACGTCGTTTCTGCCCTCCGCATAGCGCGTAGCCGACTGTTTTTCCGTACGTCTGCGATAATTTTCGTATTCGGCGGTAACGGCGTACCATTTACGCTTGTTTTCTTCCGCCTCTTTTTTCAGCTCGTCGATTTCGGCGAAAAGTTTCTTCTTCTTTTCGCATTTCTCGCCTTTTTCGTTTTTCATCTCCGCGTCAGCGCACTCCTCGTGTTTCTCGCATGTTCCGTCCGCCTGCTTTTTGCCGCAGCACGAATTCTTTTCGTTTTCCGCCGTTTCCGTATTCTGCGTGCTTTCGCAAACGACTTCTTCCTTACCCGCACCGCCGCATTGTTTTTCGCAGCCGCCGCACGATTTATTTTCTTCTTTTTTCATTTCTTCCGACATTTCATCTCCGCCTTTTTGCCGAACTTTTCGGCAACGCATAAAAATTTCACTATATTTATAATGCGATTTCCGAAAACTTAAACGCAAAACGCCGTTTAAAATTCAAGGTGAACAAACCCGTCGCGCGAAGACCGCCGATAGAAAATCGCTTTTCTGCCGATCACCGCCACGGGAATCGCCCCCAGAAGGTCGGCTACGTTTTCGGCAAGATTCACCGCGTCGTCGTCCGCCGTTTCCAGCACGTTCACCTTAATCAGCTCGCGCGCTTCCAGCGCGTCGGAAAGCGTTTTTAAAAGATTGTCGGTAATTCCGCCCTTGCCTATCTGCGCAATCGGCGAAACGGTGGACGCCATCGCCTTCATTTTGCTTCTTTGTTTACTTGTAATCGTTTCTCTTGTAATCATATTGTTGTTTTTCCTTTGTTTGTTGAAAAAAGTTGCTTTTTGTTTTCTGCCATAAAAAACTATATCGAATTTGAAACTGCCCCTCATCAGTCAACTGCGTTGACAGCAGGCTGCCGAAACTGCCTTCAACGGCAGTTCGGCAAGAAAAGCCCCCCAAGGGGAAGCCTTGAGCCAAGGCTGACAAAATTTTCGCGCTTTTCTCCTCCCAAGAGAAAAAATGAAAAAAAGGGGGAAGGCTGATTTATTGCCTTATTTTAAATGCCCAAGTTACAGCGCACATCAGAAGCAAGCAAGACAAGAAGCGCGAGTACGGGCGCAACCACGTGCGCCAAGCATTCGGAGAATGGTGCAGATTGCGAGATTTATCGAGTACGACCGCCGCGATTTTACAAATCGTAAATGAGCAAGAGCGCACGCAGATGAAGCCGCAAGATGCGCTATTATACGAATGCGTATTTATTCCACAAAGTCAAATTCCACGTCCCCGATAGACACGGTATCGCCCTCTTTGCAGCCCGCCTCTTTCAAAGCGGAAATCACGCCGCGAAGCCGAAGCACTTTCTGAAAATACTGCATGGAATCGGGATTGTTCAGCACCACGTTGCGGCAAAGCATATCGATCAGCCCGCCGATCACCACAAACGCGCCGTTCTCGTCGCGTACGATTTCGTAGGTCAGCTCGCCGCCGGAAGCGTATTCGAACTCTTCTTCCACCGGCACGGGCTGCACGGGCGGCAGCGTTTTCAAAATTTCGAAAATCCCCGAAATCAAAGCTTCCGTTCCCTCGCCCGATACCGCCGTAATCGGAAAAATTTTATACTTTCTGCCGAATTTTTTCTTAAACGCCGCAAGGTTTTCTTTCGCGCCCGGCACGTCGCACTTGTTGCACGCCACCACCTGCGTAAGTCCCGCAAGCTTCTCGCTGTATTCTTTCAGCTCCGCGTTAATCTGTCTGAAATCTTCTATCGGGTCGCGCCCCTCGCAGCCGGAAATATCCACCACGTGGCACAGCATACGCGTGCGTTCGATGTGCTTTAAAAAGTCGTGCCCCAGCCCCGCGCCCTTCGCGGCGCCCTCGATAAGCCCCGGAATATCCGCCGCCACAAACGTATCGTCGTAATAGCGCACCACGCCGAGGTTGGGGGAAAGCGTGGTGAAATGATAGTTGGCAATCTTCGGTTTCGCCGCCGAAATCTTCGAAAGCAGCGTGCTCTTTCCCACGTTCGGGAAGCCCACAAGCCCCACGTCCGCTATCACTTTCATTTCCAGAATCACGGTATGCGGAAAAGCGCGCTCGCCTTTCTGCGCGAAATTGGGCGCGTGCCGCCGCGCCGTGGTAAAGCGTACGTTGCCTTTGCCGCCGTTGCCGCCGCGCGCCACAAGAATTTTTTCGCCGTCCGAAAACACGTCGCAAACGATTTTACCCGTCTCTCCGTCCTTCACCAGCGTGCCGAGCGGCACCGCGATTTCCACGTCCGCGCCGCCCTTGCCGCTGCAACGGTTCGTGCCGCCGCGTTCGCCGTCGCCCGCCTCGAATTTCGATTTGAAACGGAACGAAAAAAGGTCGGTCATGTCCTTGTCGCCCACAAAATAGATATCGCCGCCCTTGCCGCCGTCGCCGCCGTCGGGCCCGCACGCGGGCTTGCCTTTAAAGGCTTTGAACGAATTCATTCCGTCGCCGCCGTCGCCTGCCTTGATTGTAATTTTCACCTTGTCGGTGAACATGCCTGTCGCCATAAATTTCTCCGCATAAATAACGCTGTGCAATCAGTATAACAAAAAACGTAAAAAAAATCAACGGGTTTCACCCGTTTCGTAACGGATTTTCCCGGAGTCTCTTAAATTCGTCTGTACGCACCGACGGTAATTTTCCGCGGCGGCAAAAAAACACGGTTACAAAGTTTCTTCCGCCCGCCGTTCCGACAGCCGGAAACTTCTTTATCACAGCAGCGGAAACAGCACGTAAAATTCGCAGCCTTTTCCCTCTTCCGAATTTACTCCGTAACGGAACCCGTGCTTTTCCAGCACCGTCTGCACAATCGAAAGCCCCAACCCGGAACCTTTCACGGGGCGTTTATGCGCCTCTTTCGAACGGTAATACCTGTTCCAGATATCGCGCAGTTCTTCTTTTTTCACGCCCGCGCCCGTATCTTTCACCGAAAACAGAATCTCGTTTTCTTCCCTCCGCAACGCCACGATTACCCGCTTGTCCGCGCCCGTATAATTCACGGCGTTGCCCACAAGGTTATAAATCACCTGTCCTATTTTCACGCGGTCCGCATCGGTGTATAGTCCGCGTTCGATATGCGTTTCGAACACATACCCCTGCGTTTCCGCAAGATACCCGAATTTTTCCAGCACCTGCGCCGTAAACGCCGATAAATCGAACGTCTCTCTTTTGATTTCGTTTACGCCCGAAGAAATTTTCGAAAGGTCCAGAACGTCCGTTACCAGTTCCGTCAGCCGGTCGGCTTCGTCGATAATCACCTGCGCGTGCTTTTCGCGCTTCACGGGGTCGCCGCCCGAAATTTCCTGTATCATCGAAGCGTACGCCTTAATCATCGTCAGAGGCGTTTTGAAATCGTGCGAAACGTTGGCAATCAGTTCTTTCTGCATCGAATCGGCTTTGGAAATTTCGTCGCGCGCGAAGTTCAGCGTTTCCGCCAGCGCGTCCGTTTCCGCTCCGTACGAAGATTGTCCGCGGAAATCCACCGAAAAATCCCCCGCCGCCAGCCGCTTCGCCTTTTCCGTCATCTCCGCCAGAGGCCGCACGAGGAATCCCGAAACCGTCGCCGAAATCACAAACGAAAGCACCAGCACAAACACCGCAATCAGCACCGTTCTGCCGTTCAGCTGCCGCATCATCGCGCTGTTGATATCCAGCCTGCGGCACACCAGCAGATACCCGTCGTTCGTTACGCCCACGTATACGCCTTCCGCGTCCGTCTTGCCCAGTTCGAAAACGTTTCCTCCCTGCGCCCCGCCGTTTTTCAGTTTCTGTATCAGATCTTTCGCCGCGGCTTTCGCCCCGTCGCTGATAACGTCGCCGCCGGAAGCGGGATAAATCACCTCCCCGTTCTCGTCAAGCAGCGCCGCGCAAACGTTGCGTTCCGAAGAAACGGCGCGGAAAAAATCGCCGGGGTCGCTCGCCGCGCCGAACCTGTCCGCCAGTCGCTCGTACTCCGCCTTCACCGCGCTGCCCGTCGTAAACGTTTCTTTCATCGCCGCGTTTTCGTACGATTGTTTCAGCGCCACGCTCTGCGATACGCCGAAAAGCAAAACGATCAATAAGGAAAAAGCCGTGAACACCGCCCACAGCACGAAATAAATACTTCTTTTTTCCTTGCCCTTCTTAGGTTTTCGCGGCGTTCCCGCCCTTCTCTTTTCCGGCATCTTTCGCTTCCCGTCCGCCGCGCGTATCTCCCGCGGCGTTTTTCTTTTTTATCGGAACGCTTTACTGTTCGGCGGGCACTTCGAATTTATATCCGAGTCCGCGGAGCGTTACGATAAACTTTCTGTATTCTTTTAAATTTCCGCGCAGCATTTTCACGTGCGTATCCACCGTGCGGTCGTCCCCGTAAAAATCGAATCCCCACACGTCGTACAGCAACTTTTCCCGCGTCAAAGCCAACCCCTGATTGCGCACGAAATAAAACAAAAGCTCGTATTCTTTCGGGGTGAGCACCGCTTTTTCGCCGTCCACGTACACGTTTCTGCCCGCCATGTCTATTTCCAGCCCTTCGAATTTCAGCACGCGGTTTTCGTCCTCTTTCTTCTTCGCCGCCTTGCGCTTCGTAACGGCGTGAATCCGCGCCATCACCTCTTTGGGCGAAAACGGCTTCGTTACGTAATCGTCCACGCCGATTTCAAACGCAAACAGCTTGTCGTATTCTTCGCCGCGCGCGGAAAGCATAATCACGGGCACGTCCTTATCCTTGCGGATTTCTTTCACCGCGGAAAAACCGTCCAGTTTCGGCATCATCACGTCCATCAGAATCAGGTCGTAATCGTTTTCGCGGCACTTTTTCACCGCCTCCATGCCGTCCGCAGCCTCGTCCGCTTCGTTCCCTTCGAATTCCACGTATTCGCGCAGCACTCCGCGGATCATTTCCTCGTCGTCCACAATAAGTATCTTCATTTTTTCGCCCTCCGTACGTTTCGTCCGTCCGAAAACGCCGCAGACACCGCCCGCCCGCTTTTCGGATCTGCTTTAATTATAAACACATTTATCGCGAAACGTAACACTTTACAGTGAAAAATAAGTGAAATTTTCACTTTTTAAACGAATCCCGAAGATTTGTATACATTCCGCCTCCCGCGGCGCACGCAACTCGCGACTGCCGCTTTTTGCAGCGCGCGGAATCGTCGCAGTTTATAAACGCACGCCGGCAAAGCCCCGCTTTCCTCCCGTATGCACGCCCGCCAGCACCCCCGTTTCCGGCAGTAGCTGCTCCCTGCGATTCCCGAAAAACGGTTCGTTCAGAAGGTCGGTCAAAAACTTCCGTCCGTCGATCAGCCGCTCGCAGAACAGATAATACGCCAGAGAACCGGGCACGGCGTTGATCTCTCCCGCAAAAACGCCGTCATCGCTTACCAGAAAGTCCGCGCGCATCACGCCGAGCGTTTCGAAACGGCGATAAATTTCGCGCGTGTACGCCTTGATTTTTTCCGCGATTTCCGCGTTCAACGCAGCTCTGCCCCCGTCGTTTTGTTTATCCTGCAGATATTTTTCCTTGAATCCGTACACGCCGCCGCCGAACGCCGTTTCGGGCTGCGACACGATAATTTCGCCTTTCTTTCTGTACGCCGCGCAGTTCACGTCCGCCTTGTTTTCGAGATACGGCTCGAATATTAACTTTTCCCCGTACAAAAACGCCTCTTCCGCCGCCTTTTTCAGCGCCGATTCTTCATAAACCGTCGCAATGCCTATCGAAGAGCCGGAACATGCCGGTTTTACGATCAGCGGAAATCCCAGTTTTTTCGCTTCGTCAAACGCAGCTTCGCCCCGCCGCACGTACTCCTGCCGTTCCAGCGCGGCATACGGCAGCACGGGCACGCCGATTTCGCGGAGAAACAGTTTCGTCAGTTCCTTATCCATGCTTAAAGCGCACGCCGCCACGGAAGGCGAAGCGGAAGGAATGTTATACAACTCGCACAGTGCGGCGATTCCGCCGTTTTCGCCCGCGCCGCCGTGGCAGCAATTCAGCGCGACGGAAATTTTCACGCGCGATTTCGCCCGATGTTTTTTCGGCGGAACCATCAACAATTCGCCGCTTTGAAAAAAGCACTTCGAAAACGTATGTAACGGCAGCGGCTGTTCTTTGAAAACGTCCAAAGAGAACATTTCGGGCGAAGTATAAAAATCGCCGTCGGAATGAATATACACGGGCACCGCGCGAAACAGCGCCGGGTCAATCGTTTTCAGGGCAAGCACGCCCGTCAGCACCGAAATTTCCCGCTCCGCCGATTTCCCGCCGAAAAACACCGCCACGTTACGAACCATAAAAAAATACCTCCGCGTTTTGAAAATTTTTCCGCTTTGGTATTTCGAATGGTAGATTTGATGATTGCCGCCTGATTGCCGCTCTTCAGGTGCGCGCTCGAAGCATTTGAAGAATGGTGCAGATTGCGAGCTTTATCGAGTACGCCTGCAGCGAGTTTACTAAGCGTAAATGAGCAAAGGCTCACGCAGATGAAGCCGCAAGATGCGCCATTATGCAAATGCGTTAATATATAGCGGGCACGTCGTTCAAAAACAGCACCGCATCGCCTTCCGCAAGCAGCTCGCCCAGCAGCGGAATCACCTCGTCGCGCGTGCGGTAAATACGCAGATTCTCCTCCTTGCCGCCCGCCGTCAGGTATCCCTCTTTCACCGCCTCGGCGCCCGCATGAATAAACACGCCGTCGAACGCCGCCAGTTTCGCCCCCAGCGGACGATTGACCGCCTTATCTTCCAGCCCCGTTTCCACAATGCCCGGCGTTACCACATACTTCCGCCCGCCGAACGCCGACAGCACTTCCAGCGCCTGCGCCGCGCTTTTTTCGCTGGCGTTGTAGCCGTCGTCCAGCACGTACACGCCGTTTTCTTCGATGAGTTGCAACCGGTGCGGCACCGGTTTCGCCAGCGCCAGCCCCTTAAAAATCTCGTCCGCGCTCAATCCGATCTCCGCCGCGGCATATGCCGCCAGCGCCGCGTTTTCCGCCGCTCCTCTGCCAAGAACGGGCATTTCCACGCGCCTCTCCTCCGCTGTTCCGCCCGCGCACAAATTCAGCTTAAACGTGGTTTTCAGCGGAAATCCGCCCACGTCCGACACCGCCCCCGCGGGCACGAATACGCATTTTTTCATCTCTTCCGACGAAAGCTTATCGCCGAAATCCGCATATACTTCCGCCCCGCAAATCGCTTTCTTTTCCGCGCGGTCGATTAAAATCTTCTTTTCCGCAAAAATCTCATCCACGCCTCCGAACGTTTCCGAATGTTGCCTGCACACCCCCGTAAATACGCCGTAATCCACAGGAAATAAATCGCAAAGTTCTTTAATATCGCCTGTTTTCGCCGCACCCATCTCCGCGATGAACACTTCCGCGCCGTCAAAAGCCGCGCTTTCAACGGTTTTCGCGATTCCCACGGGGGTATTATACGATTCCGGCGTAGCGCACACGCGGTATTTTTCGCCGAGAATCGCGGCAAGCATATTTTTCACGGACGTTTTTCCGTAACTTCCGGTAATCCCTATCACGATGCAGCCGTTCTCTCTCGCCTTTTTCAGCTTTTTGGAAGCGCGCCGCACGTATCTCGCGTTTCTCGGCAATTCAAACGCGCACGAAACCGCGTTGGAAAGTTCGAACAACGGCGGCAGAAGCAGCGGCACCGCGCAGACGGGCAACAACGAAAACAGCGGGTACATTCTGCCCGGAATCACCTGTTCCAGCGCCGAAAACACGGCGACGATCGCATATACCGCCACGGCAAGCACAAACGCGTGCAACGCCGCCAGCCGCTTGGCGCGCCCCGTGGGCACGAACGGAACTTTCATGGGCGATTTCGATTCCGTCAGGCAGAACAGCAACAAAAAAAACGTAAACGGCACCAAAGAAATCGTTTTTGCCGTGCCCGCGCCGAGAAACGAAAAACACAGCGAAAACAGCGCGCACGTCAACGTCAGCATTAAAAACAGCAGGCACAAACGGTTGTACCACAAATTCTCCCGCCGTTTCAGCCAGGCGCGGAAGCGCGCGTTTTTATAGCCGCACTGCTGCATCGCGCCCAGCATACGTATGCCCGCCGCGAAATACAGCGCCGTAGCCAAAAGCGTTACCGCTATTCTACTCAAAAGCTCACTCATCCGAAAAACTCCTCCGCAGCCAACGTAAAATCCGCCGCGTTTTCGGCAAAGGCAAAATGCCCGCCCTTGATATATTTCAATCCGCCCCGCGGCAGAATCGCCGCGTACTCCTCCGCTTCCGCCGCCGTGGTAACGGCGTCCTCCGTTCCTTCGATCACCAGCGCCCGCGGCGAAAACTTCGCAATATCCCCCCGCAGATCTTCGTTCACTATCTTTTTATAGCTCTCTTTCATCACGGGCGAAAGACTTCTGTATTCCTCGCTACCGAACTTCCGCTCCGCCAACGCGGGAAACCATTTTTTCACCGCCCTGTACGCCTTCACTTTCAGCCGGTATTTCCACGTCCGCCGCGGCAACAATCCCGCCGGCCCCGTAAAAATAATTTTATCGAAAATCTCTTTCCCGAAAGGCGCAATCGCTTGCATTTTCACCGCCACCCTGCACCCGAACGAATGCGCGATACAGTACGGTTTTTCAATGCCCAGCAAACGAAACGCCTCGCCCGTCCACGCCGCGTAATCGCTCACCGAAAACGGCGACGTAAGCGGCGCGCTCTGCCCGAACCCGCAAAAATCAAACGCCGTAACGCGGTACCGCCCCGAAAAATAATCGAGAAACGGCAAGAACGCTTCTTTCGAAGAAAGATACCCGTGCAGAAACACCAGATCTTTTCCCTCGCCTTTGCGGATAAAAGAAACGTCCTCTTTTCTCAATTCACAGCGCCTCCCCGTTCGCTTCCGCCCGCTTCGCCTCTTCGGGCGGAAACAGCCGTTTGCTCATCACAAACGCGTCCTCGCCGTCCGGGTAATATTTCCTGCGAACGCGCAATTTTCTATATCCTCTGCTCTCGTACAGGGCAATCGCCGCCGCGTTGCCCACGCGCACTTCTAAATACGCGCGGATCGCGCCGCGTTTTTCCGCCTCGCTTTCCGCCAGTTTCAGAAGCTCCCCGCCGATGCCGCGCCGCCGATAGCTTTCTTTCACGGCGATGTCGTCCGTCTCCGCGTCCTCGTACACCGCCGTCGCAAGCGCGTAACCAACGGGCATATCCCCGTCGAACGCGCCGAACCCGATAAAAAATTCCGAACCGAACGCCCCCGTAAGCATGGCTTCCGACCACGGATCGGAAAAGCACTCCCGCTCCAGTTTTTCCACGGCGGAAACGTCTTTTTTCGTCAGCCGCCTGTAGGTAATCCCGTTCATTTTTCCGCCCCGGCGTCGCCGTCCGCAAGCTGTTTCGCGGCGCGTTCGTCCTTTTCGATCTCCGCCTGACATTTCCGTATATACAGCGCGGCGGGCTCTTTGAAATTCTCTTCGTTTTCCGCCAGCTTCTCCGCTTCGGCGGCAAGCGCCTTTGCGGGATCGATTCGTACGCAGGGCAGGTCCGCGGGCAGGAAATCCGTGTTTTCCAGCGTGCGCAGTTCATACCCCTGCGCCGCCAGCGCGCGCAGCTCCTCTTCCGGAATATACGAAGGCGGCAACGTTACTTCGCCCGCCTCGTTATAGCCGCAGGCATAATAATGCGCGTGCAGCGCGTCGCAAAGGCAAAGGATTTTCTTTCCTTTCCCATTATATGCCGCGCAACCGAAGGTGGTTACGGGCAGAATCTTTTTCCCCGCGGCAAGCGCAAACCCTTTCATCGTCGCAATGCCGATGCGGATGCCCGTAAACGAGCCCGCCCCCACCGAACACGCGAAAAAATCCATCTCCGCGGGAGTCGCGCCCGCTTCTTTAAAAAGCTTGTCCGCCGCGGGCATCAATTCGGAAGAATGGCGCATCGCGCAGTCGTCTTTGAAAAATTCGTATTTTTTGCCGCGGTAGCAAAGCACCGCGCATAAGTATTTCGAAGCGGTATCCGCCGCAAGATAATTTTTCAAAATTCTATCTCCCTGGCGTTTTCGCCGATTTTTTTAATGGAAACGCGTTTGCAGTTTTCGGGCAACAGCGGCGCAATGTTCCGCCACCATTCCACCACGCAGATACCTCCCATATCGAAGTAATCGGCAAGTCCCAGCCGCTCCGCCTGTTCGGGCGTTTCTATGCGGTAGCAATCGTAATGGAACAGCCTGCCGTCGTAATCGTTCATGTACGCGTACGTCGGGCTCGTGGGCTGTTCCGAAATGCCCAGTCCCGCGGCAAGCCCCTGCACGAACACCGTCTTTCCGGCTCCCATTTCGCCGTCCAGCAGCAGCACGTCGCCGCCGCGAAGCTTCGCCGCGTAGTTTTTTGCAAATTCGCGCGTCTGCTCCGCGCTTTCCGAGATATATTTCGCCATAGCTTTATTATACTACCCGCGCGGCGATTTGGCAAGAATTTTTCGCTTTTTTACGCCTGTTTTTCGTTTCCGTCGTTGTTTTTTTCTTCCTCTACCGGCGGATTCTGCTTTTTATCTACCGTTTTTTCCGCAATTTCGCCGTCGATTTTTTCCGGCGGCTTTTTCTTCCCGTATTTTTCGTCCGCTTTTTTCAGAAGCGCCGAAACGTTTTTATACACCGAAAACGTTATCAGCGAATCGAACAGGCAGCGCAGCGCGTTGAACGGCGCCACCGAAAGCCACAGATAAAACTTATAAAACGATTCTTCCGTGCACGCGGGGTACAAATCCAGCAGCATGTTCACAAGCGTATTCATGCCCATCTGCTTCGCATACCAGGGAATAATCATAAAACGGTTGGCTATCACCCCCATCGCCACCGAACACAGCCCGCCGATCAGGCAAGCCAGCGCCGCGCCGCCTTTCGTTTTCTTTTTCGCATAAAAAAGCCCCGCGGGCACCGCCAGCGCCAGTCCGCATAAAATATCCGCCGCCTCGCCCACAAACGCCGAAGTGGTGGGTTTAATCAGCATCTTAATCAGCGTGCGCAGCGCCACGATAATCGCCCCGGACGGCGCGCCCAGCGCAAACGAACCGATCAGCACGGGCACGTCCGAAAAGTTGAATTCCAGCCACGGCGCAAACGCCACGGGCATCGGAAACGATACGGCGTACAAAACGCCCGAAATCGCCGCGAAAATTGCTATCGCCGCCATTCTGGAAGCCGTAAAAAACGGCTGTTTTTGTTGTTTTTCCTCTGTTTTGTTCATGGTACAAAAGCCTCCCGAAATAAAAAAATCGCTGCCGAAAGATACGCCCTTGGCAGCGAAAAAAATACAAAAAAAATATAAAACTATCTTTTCCTATCCGGACTATACCGTCGGTATCGGAATCGCACCGATTCAGAATCTCTTTTTACCTCGCGCGTGGCGGCTCGTTAAAAATCGATTGTCGCAGACTATCACTGCCGGTGAGGAATTTCGCCTCGCCCCAAAGACAAGCCTATTATAGCATGTTTTCCGGCGCTTGTCAAGGGCAAACGGCAGGCGCGGAAAATTTTTTAAAAACAGGTTTCGTCTTTCCCCTGCCTGCCGGAATTTTTTATCCGTCAATGATCCGTCAAGCCTGCCCTTCGCAAAAAATACTTCGGGCGGCGACGCGCCCGAAGCGCCCGGCACATTTCCGATTGTCCCGATATGCCGGAGAAATTTACATCGTCTGAATTTTCACCAGATCGGTGTTGCCGGAAGTGCCGTCCGTCAGTCCTCCCGTCAGAACGATTTTATCTCCCGCTTTCAGCCCCAACAGTTTCTTCGTTTCCTGCGCCGTTGCGGTAAACATGGAAGTGATTCCGTCATACACGGGCGAAAGCTGCGGCGTAACTCCCCAGGAAAGCGCCAGTTTCCGCCACGTTTTTTCCGAAGTGGTAAATCCCACAATATCCGCCGCGGGGCGGAACCGCGATACCATGCGCGCCGTTTTGCCGGAAAGCGTGTTCACCACAATCGCTTTCGCGTGCACGTCGTTCGCCATGCCGCACGTAGCGTGGGAAATGGCGTCCACCGTGTTTTTGATGCGGAAATCCGAACGTTCGAAACGGCAGACGTAATCGATTTCCCGTTCCGTGTACTCCGCGATTCTCGCCATCGCCGCCACCGCCTGCACGGGGTATTTTCCCGCCGCCGATTCTCCCGAAAGCATCGTAGCCGAAGTGCCGTCGTACACGGCGTTCGCCACGTCCGAAATCTCCGCGCGCGTGGGGCGGGGATTCGTAATCATCGATTCCAGCATCTCCGTAGCGGTAATCACGCGTTTTCCGAGCAGCCGGCACTTGGTAATCAGCACTTTCTGAATGGCGGGCAGTTCCTCGTACGGAATTTCCACGCCCATATCGCCCCGACCGATCATAATGCCTTCGCATTCCGAACAGATCTCTTCGATGTTGTCCACGCCCGCGCGGTTTTCTATTTTCGCAATCAGGTCTATCCCCTCGCCGCCGATTTCTTTCAGATAATTTTTCACGTCGGTCAGATCCTGCTTGCGCGAAACAAACGAACACGCGATATAATCCACGCCGTGCTTTACGCCGAACAGAATATCGCTTTTATCCTGCTCGCTTAAATACACCTGACTGAGCACCTTTCCGGGAAAGCTCATGCTCTTTCTGTCCGAAAGCACGCCGCCCGCGTCCACGCGGCATACAACGTCGTCGCCGTCAATTTTGGTAACGGTGAAAATCATCAGCCCGTTATTTAAAAGCACTTTGTCGCCCGCGTTCAGCTCTTTCGCAAGGTTGGGGTAAGAAACCGCCACGCGGGTGTTGTCGCCCTCGATCTGCTTTGCCGTAAACGTAAACTCGTCGCCTTCGTTCAGCGTGATTTTCCCGTCTTTGAACGTGCGTATGCGATATTCGGGACCTTTGGTATCCAGCATAATCGCCAGCGGATAGCGCAGTTTTTCGCGCACGTTTTTTATTTTTTTAATTTTTTTTTCGTAGTCCTCGTGCGTGCCGTGCGAAAAATTCAGTCTCGCCACGTTCATGCCCGCAAGGCACATGCGTTCCAGTGTTTCCTCGCTGTCGCACGCAGGACCTATCGTACATACGATTTTCGTTTTTCTCATAGTTTTCGTTCTTCCTTTCTTCGATGATTTTCAGCGCGATTATGCCCTTTTCAGCCGCGTTTAATACAAAATCTGCGCCTTATCGGGCAATGTGAGCACGCCCGAATTATCGCCGCGCACCGTAAACTGCCCGTCCGCGTACGTTTTATGCGGAATCAGATACACGCGCTTATCGCGCCAGACGCCGTTCACTTCTTCCGTCAGCCAGCCTTCGCGCAGAATTTTTTTCATCAGCTGTTCGTTGAGTTCCGCCACCACGGCCTTGTATCCGCCCGCGAACAAATCCATGATGTCCGCCCGCAGCCGCGATACCACAAACACGTCCGCCTGAATAAACCCGCGCGAATCGCAGTGCTCGCACGGCTTGAAAAAGTAAGCCTGCACCTCGCTTCCCAGCCGCTTCCGCGTAAATTCCGAAAGGCACAGTTCGCTCATCGGCAATACGCGGCATTTCGCCTTATCGCGGGAGAGCGCGGCGGTCAGCGCGTCCGTAACCGCCTGTTTGTGCGCGGGCTCGTCCATATCGATGAAGTCCACCACCACGATGCCGCCCACGTTTCTCAGCCGCACCTGCCGCGCCACCTCTTTCGCCGCCGCCAGATTCACTGCAAACGCCGTTTCTTCCAGCGAGGTATCGCCCACGAAGCTGCCCGTGTTCACGTCCACCACCGTCATCGCTTCCGTCTGCTGAATCACCAGATACCCCCCGCCTTTTACGGTAACGTTGGGCTTCACGGCTTCGTACATCAGCTTATCGATGCCGAAGCGGCGGAACATGGCTTTCTCCCCGTCGCAATACACGATTTTTTTCGGCGACAAATCCCCGCGGAGTTTTGCCAGCCGTACCAGTTTTTCGTACAACGCCCTGTCGCCCACCGTCATCTGCGCCACGTCGTCGCCGATGCTGTCGCGCATGACGCGCACGGGCAAATCGCTGTCGCGGTACAAAAGCTCGCCCACTTTGGCGTTTTTCGCCTTGTCAAGCGTCTCTTTGTACAAACCTTTCAGATACTCCGCTTCTTTTTCCAGCGCTTTTTTCGAAGCGTACGGCGCCTGCGTGCGCACGATGAACCCCTCTTCGGCGCTTTTGCGCATTTTTTCCGCTATTTTTAAAAGCACGGCGCGCGTTTCTTCGTGCGTGATTTTCCGCGATATGCCCAAAAAATCGGTATTCGGCAGATAGATGAGCCGTTTTCCCACAAACGAGAGCTTTGTGGTAACTTTCGCGCCCTTGTTTCCGCGCGGCGGCTTCGTTACCTGCACCACCACTTCGTCGCCTTCTTTCAGTTTCAGAGAACTCTGCTTTACGGGCGAACCGTCGTATTTCGAATAATCGGTGAACGCCTCGTCGGTGGATAAATAGCAATTTCTTTCCAGCCCGCAGGCAACAAACGCCGCCTGCATGCCCGAAAGCACGTTGGTAACTCTGCCCTTGTACACGTTGCCCACCAGATCGCCGTTTTTTTCCGTTTCGGCGGCGAATTCCGCCAACTCGCCGTCCTCCAAAAGCGCCGCCATAAGATGTTTGCAGTATCTGTCGAAAAACCATTCTTTCTTCATTCGTCGTCATCCTTTGCCCGCGCTCAAAAAAAATAATACGGCCTGCTTTGCTTTTGCGGTAGGCTCACAAGGGATTTTTGTACCATTAACAAGTATACCACGCTTCGCGTTTTTTGGCAACGTTTTCCGCCTGCATTTCACGCGTTTTTTGCGTTTTCGCGGCTATAAAAGCTTCTTTTTTCGCTTTTTTCCGCTTTTATAAATATTTCGGACAGCGTTTTATACAAATTTTCCCCCGAAACGGCGCCGTAAAGTTCTTTTTCTTCCGCTTCGAATATCCTTTCGCCGCCCGCATGCACTTCCAGCACCAGATATTTGCCGCTCTCGCAAAGCGCAAGCGCGCGTTTCAGCGTCATCGCCCCGTCCGCCGCCGCCCGTTTCACCTCAATGCCGCGCGAAAACGCCGCCGCGTAATCGGGGCTGATTTTTTCGTACTTCCCGCCCGAAGAAAACGCGCCGAAGAACAGAAACGCCGCCGAGAAAAACAAAGAAAGCGCGCCGCCGCCCGAAAAAGCGAGCGCCGTCGCCGCAATTAAGAGCAACGCCGCGGCAACCGCGCTGATCGTCCTGCAAATTTTTTCCGCCGTTTTACCGCCCGTTCGCGTCGCCAGCGCGCATTTTAAAACGCGCCCGCCGTCCAGCGGATAAAACGGCAACAGATTGCCCGCGCCGATAAACAGCGAAAGATAAAACGCCGTATCGGTATACGCGTACGTATCCGGAAACAACCACCACAGCGCCGCGAAAAACAACGCCGTGCATAAATTGCACAGCGGCCCCGCGGCAGCCACGCGGATTTCGTCTTTAAACGAAATGCCGTCCAGATTTCCCGTAATCACGGCGCCGTACGGCATCAGCACCACGCGGTTCAAACAAAAGCCCAGCTTCGCCGCCGCCAGAGAATGCGCGCATTCGTGTTCCAGCGCCACCAGCACCGCGCCGAGGTACAGCGGCAGCGAGCGGTTGAAACACGCGTACGCGCCCGCCAGCAAAAAAAGAGGGTGAACGCGGAACGCTCCCCCCTCCTGCCGCCTGCGTTGCTTTTGCCGGCGCGTTCTTTTTACTTTTCCGCCCATACCAGACAGTTTTCTTCGTCCACGGCAAAGCCCGTCAGCATCTCCCCGCCCGCATACATGGTAACCTGCACGTCGCTTTCGCCGCGCGTATAGCCAACGGGAATATTCGCGTACACCGCAGAGCCCGTTTCGTAATACACCGCGTTCAATCCGCTGATAATGCCGTAAAAATCGTCCGTATGCGAAATTTTCACGTCGTACGTGCCGTTTTCGTTCTGCGTAACGGCGGAAATCGTTCCGTCCACCGCAGGGTATACGCAGCACTTGCCTTTAAAGGTAAGCACGCCCGTTTCGGAAACGGCAAGCGGCACTTCCGCAAAATCGTTCACTACGCTGCGCAGCGTAAAATCGGAATATTTCTTCGCCGCGGGGGCTTCCTGCTTCGGCTGATTGAGCGAACGGAAAAACACGTTCATGCCGCTCTTCGGCAAAAATACGTTCGTCATGAAAATCGTGGCGCACAGAACGCACGCCGCGGCAAATTCAAACGCGACGAACCGGCCCGCAAACCCGCCTTTTTTACGCGCGCCCGCTTCGTACGCGCCGTTTTCCGTATTTTCGCCGCGGTTGTCGTTGCCGATGGTTACCGTAGAAAACGCGGAATAATACGGCTCGGCGGCGCCTTCCGCCGCAAACGAAGCGCCTGCCGCCGTTTCCGAGGCAACGCTTTCCGCCGCGCCGGAAAAATCGGAAGAATACGCGGGATAAGCGGCGTCCGCGTTTTTATACGCCTCTTTATAAGCTTCGGCGCCCTCCTGCGGCGCGGTCGCGCCCGCCGCCCTGTCGTTCACCTTAGAGATGAGTTTTTCTTTGAGATCGCCCTTGTTTTTGCGGAACTTTCTGCGCTTTTCCGTAACGGACACGGTGGAAACGGGAATTTCCAGCATTTCGGCGTACTCGATTTCTTCGTTCATACCATCAACCTCCTTTTGAAGCCATCAGACGTGTTTTTCGCGGTATTGCCACCATCGTTTTTCCGTGGCTCGTATGCTATTTTATGAACGCGGAAATAAAAAAAGAACGGGCGCAACGCAAAAATTTACGCCGAACCCGCATTTTCCGGAACATATTTTATTTTTTTCGCATATATTCGCGCTTTTCCGACAAGTTTTTCTCTTTCCGCCGCCGAGGCGAAAAAACCTACGATAGCGGGGAAAGCGTCGGCACAGCCGACGATAGAGGTCATTCATCCTCCGAAACTTGTCTGCCTATATAAAACAAGACTGTATACCTATCCAAAAAAGATAGATATACAGCCTTTTGCAATTTATTCTGTTTTACCGTTTATTTCTTCTTTTTGCCGCCGCCGAACAACATCAGCACGTACCACAAAAACCGCAGAAAATACACCAGCGACGTAGCCAGCGCCGCAACGTACGTCATCGCCGCCGCCTTTAAAACTTTCGAAGCGCCGTACAATTCCTCTTCGTCGATAATCCCCTCTTCCACCAGCATCGCTTTCGCCCGCCGCGAAGCGTCCAGCTCCACGGGCAGCGTTACCAGCGCAAACACCGTGGAAAGCCCGTATGCCACTACGCCGGCAATCGCTATGTTGAAACCTATCCCCGGCGCCACGGAAACCACCAGAAATTCCAGAATAATTCCCAGAATCACCAGCGGCACGGCAAGAAACGATCCGATGTTTGCCAGCGGCACCAGCGCCGTGCGGATTTTATACGGCGTGTATCCGCTCTTTTTTTGCATCACGTGCCCGATTTCATGCGCCGCCACCGCCACCGAAGCCACGGAATTATCGCCGTACGTGCTCTCCGATAAATTCACCAGTTTTTTCGAAGGATTATAATGGTCGGTTAAATTGCCGTTCACCTTTTCCACGGTAATATCGTCTACGTCGTTCGCGCGGAGCAGCCGCACCGCCGTATCGTATCCCGTCATCTTCGAACTCGATTCCACGCTTCTGAAAGCGCTGTAAGTAGAATTCACTTTCATGCTTGCCCACCCCGCGAACAACGCGCAAAGCAGCAGCAATCCCAGAAATATATAATACATCATTTTGCTTTTTTTCTCCCGGAGCCTTTTGGCCCCCATTTTAACCTTTGTACTTATATCATATCATATTTTTTTTGATTTATCAATCTTTATACCCGAATTTTCGCAAAGAAAATCGGCAAGTCGCATATTTTTGTTGTTTTACGCAAAAATACCGCCAAAACGCACTTTCGCCGTGAAAAGCGTGAATTATTTTCATTTCTACGGCTCTTTCGGCAATCTTCGACCTTTTTCGCGTGAAAATGTTATTTTTTTTCATTTTTTTGCGCAATCAACCACAAAAAAACTTTTTAAAAAAACTTCGAAAAAATATTTTACTTTTTTTTATTTATGTTGTAGAATATACTCGTAAACAGCGAGAGCAAGTGAAGCGGCGATGAACCGAACGAAAGCCTTGGCGGTTTACATGAAATTACTCATCATTTTCCCCCTTATCATAAGGTAACGTCCTTCGGCGCAAGTCGAAGGGCGTTATCTTTTATTCCGATTTCAAATAATAATTTTGAAAGGCTTCCCTTTTTCGGGGAAGCCTTTCCTGTTTTTTCGCGCCGTTTTATTTCTTTTCCTGTTCGTTCGCCGCGTTCTCCGCGCCGCCGTCCGTTTTTTTCGCGCCGTTATCTTCCGTCAGCGCGGCTTTCAATTCTTTCGCAACCTCTTTCGTAACGGGCATCGTTTCGTCTTTCATATACTTCACGATTTCGCGATGGAAGCCGATCATCGTAAACATCGCGCCGACGGCAAACAGCGGAAATCCCACGAAAAACGCCCAGAATTTTTCCGGTCTGTTCTCGCTTTTAAACGCCTGCGCGAAATCCACCGCGCCGATAACGATGAATACGATGCCTACGGCAAGCAGAATCAACCCCGCCGTTTTCATGGCTTTTTTGAATTTTTCATGATTGTTGTTCATTTCCTGTATCTCCTTTAACCTATATTTCCGCAGCCTCGGCGGCTTTCGCCGCGTTCGCTTCCGCGTCTTTTCCGCGCTGGTAACGCACCAGCAAATACGATATGGCGGCGCCCGCAATAAACAGCGCCACGCCCAGCCACAAATCTTTCCACGCGATTCCGTTTGCAGCCCACGTTTTATATACGGCAAAAATTTCCACGTTGCAGAACATGGCGATAATCGATCCGAGCGAAAGCCCCACGATTATGGAATACGCCGTATGCCGCGCCTTCCGAAACGCCCGCGTCAGCGCGCCGGAAGAAAAGAAAATGCCGATTAAAAACCCGATGCCCAGCGCCGCGTACGTTAAAAATATCATCGGATTTGCTTTCCAGTAGGTAACGTGCACGCTTTCCACCAGCGGCGTGAAATACCCGATACTCATTAAAATCGCGCTTGCGGAAAGCCCCGGCACCACCTGCGTAAGCCCCACTACCGCGCCCACGGGCAAGCACAAAACAATGCGCCACCACACGGAAAGATCTTTGCCCACACCGCCCGAAAACACTACGGAACAAATCGCCGCCGCCACGGGAATACATACGCCGGCGATAAACAATGCCACGCGCCCGCCCGTGCGCTTCGCGCCTTTCAGTTCGTCTTTTACGGCGGGGAACGCGCCGCACATCAGCCCGGCAAATCCGCCCACGATGGCGAACGGTATGTATTCCAGCGCTTTCTGTACGGTGAAAAATCCCACGGCGAGCCCGATGACGATGCCGATGGCAATGGGCAACAAAAAGAAAAAACAACGTTTAAACTGCCGGAACAGATTTGAAACGGCGTATAAAAACGCGTCGTACAATTTGAATATAATCGCCACCGTAGAACCGCTGATGCCGGGAACGATTACGGCAAGCCCGACGAAAAATCCGAGCAGCGCGCTTTTGCACCACGTTTTTTTATTGTATTTTATCAACGCTTTCCGCAAATCTTCCTGCATACAAATTTCCTTTACAGAATTTATTTACACATTCTGTACATTGATTATACAAAACGCGCGCGATTTTGTCAAGGTGAAAAGCGCAATATTTTTCCGCAGTTGAAAAAGTTTACAACAAAAATTACATCCGGCCGCGTTTTTTTGGCTGTTTTACCGTGATTTTATGTGTATTCCGGGCTGTTTTTTGCGTGATTTTCGCCGAAAAAACGCGTTTTTCGAGCTTATTTTGCACGTTTTTACGCCGAAATTATAGTAAAATACAAGAAAAAAGAGGGTGAAACAATATGAATTTTATCAAAAAAATGTGCGTTTTGCGGCAAATCCGCCCCGGTTTTTCGGGCGACGGCAAACAGGCGGGCGGCGTGGTGAAAGCGGAACAATACGGCAAAAATCTTTCCGTGGAAGTTTCCGTTATCGGGTTTGCGCCTCTTGCCGCAGGCGAATATTACGCCCTGATTGCCGACGCGAAAGAGCGTACGGAATTGCTGCCGCTGCGCGGAAAAAGCCTGTTCAATTTACTATCGGAGCTGGATATTTCCGAAGGGTTCTGCGCGGTAATCTGTCTTGTGAAAAACGGCGTTACGCCGCTTGCGTACGGCGTAAGCGGCAACCGCGAATACGATTTCGACCGGTTGATTTCCGCCGCGGGCGAGAAAGAAAACGGCGACTTCCGCATTGCCGCGGCGGACGCAAACTTCCGCACGGAAGAATACGACGAACAAGACGACGAACAGGACGACGAACAGGACGATAAAAGCGGCTACAACGACGAAAGCATTGCGGAAAGCGATTATTTTAAAACGGAGGAACACGATGAACGCGGAACGACTTTTAAACGTGATGAAAATGCGCGCGCTGCAGCTGAGAATGCGGCAGAAAGCGGGCAGGCGGGGCAAACGGCTGCAACAGATGAAAATGCTGAAAACGTACGCAAGCCGCTTAACGAAAACGGCGACGAATACTACCGCTCGGTGAAAGACGAAATTGACGAACTGTTTAAAACGCACGAGAAAGACGATACATTGAAAGAGGCGTTCCCCTGTTCGGAATGGGTGAAAATAAAAGAGCCCGACAAGGCGGAATACCTTGTGGGCGTGATTTACGAAGAAGCGGCGCCGCTTTATATCTGCTATGCCTTCCCTGCGGCGGACAAAGACGACCCGCCCGAAGATATTGCGGAAACGTGCGCGTTTGTTCCCCTTTCGCCGTTTATCGGCGCGAAGGGATGCTTTGTGATTTTTCAGAGCACCGCCACGGGCGAATGCGTAAAACTGAAAGAGGCGTAAAAACGAGCGCCGCGCGGAGCGATTTTGTTCCGCGCAGCAGTTTTTTATGAAAGTTTTATTTTACCATTCTTCGATCTCGTTCTTATCGAAAATCTCATTCAAATATTTTCAAAGCGTTATTGAGTTGCGAATAAACTATCCTAACAAGGTTTTTATTTTAGTCTTTAATAACGCTTTTCTCTCCTTATAAAATTCATCAAAGTGAGCAATATCTAATGAAACGTTATCCGGTATAAATGAATTGTTCTTAAATTCAGCTTGCTGTTGGACATTCATATCATTGAAATATTGTTCCAAAGACATATCATTTTTACTACCGTTTTCTCGACCTTCTAAATATTGTAAGTTTGGCAACTTATTTCGCATCATTCTCCATTTAGCCCATTCTTGCATAGTAACCCCCGATGGTTGAGATTGATTGAATCTTTCATAGGGATGCAAATGGTCTTGTTCATATTTTAACCCATCTTTTATCCAATCGGTGCTGATGTAATACAGTATTTCCCCTGCTACACGACTTCCTTTTTCATAGTTTAACAATTCTTCGATTTTATTATCGTTAACTCTCAAGTCATATATTTGTTCAAGCATCTCCACATTCATTTCATATTCATAACTGATAATGCTATTTTTCATTGTTTGAAGTTTTCCGGTGGTTCCTGATTTAAAGTATGTAAAGAAACTCGCGCGATAAATATAAGCCTTAATTCCCGCTAAACTATCCATATAATTCGGATTGAAATACACCGTAAAAATTATAGGAACCAAAATATTCCAACTATTAGCAAATTTGTCGATAGAAATATTCAATTTTTTTATAAGTGTTGCGGTATTGATAAGTGCTTGTTTAAAGTCGTCCCAATTATCCCTTAAATCAAAAGCTACTTGCCTTGAAATATTCGATTTAACCACGTCGCCGTAAAGCATGTGCGCAGTTCTTATGAGAAAATCGGTACCAAAGTTGGCATAATCGCCAACTAACAATTTACCGAATTGCATTTTTGCGCTTGGCCAATACGCCTCAAGAATGGACATAGTGATGTCCGATTTTTTAAGCGGCTCGCCGCCTGCGTTGAATCTAACAAACATCTCCAACGCATCATCGGAATTCATATCAAAGATTTCAGTGTATCTAATCAATTTTTCATCAAAAACTTTTTCGCATAATAAATTTAAAACTGCTTTTGCGTATTCTTTGCTATCTTGTGGAACGCACTTAATTCTTTCTGCAATTGCATTTTCTCTAGTTGAAGCATCCTTGAATTCATTTTTTAAAATGTTTTTTATCTCAAATTGGCTTGGCTCTATCTTCCCTATTTTTTCAGTAAATCGAATATCATATTTTTTAATGTTATATTCATCTTGAACATCAATTTTATTTTTGTTGAGTTCGATTAAAAGTTTTGAAAGAACTATAGAATGATTACTTTTATGTTGATATTTTTGAAGAAGTCCGGTTTCGCCTAAAAGAGATATGAATAAGGACGTAAGCCTCTGTTGTCCATCTAAGACAGCAGTATCGGAAACGCTAAAATCTATAGTTCTCAAATTATAATTTACATCTTTAGCTTTTTTAGAACTATCAAATCTAATCTCTTTCATAAAATCGCAAAAATATGTGTCATTGCTAACATTATTCTCATCTATACGCCAAAACAAAAAAGTACTAATAGGGTATCCTTGAAGGATGGAATCCCACAGTTTTTCTATCTTTTCCATATTCCAAACATACTGACGTTGAAAAGCAGGCATTACATATTTTCCGCTTGCAATGTTGTTTACCGCCTCATAAACTGAGATGCTGCAATCTTTTAATGTACTCATAATACCAAACTCCTTTATTTAAAAATCAAAAAATATTTTAAGCGATACGCCCAACCACCTATCACATAAATTGTGATGTTTATTGTCTTTTTTGCGTGCCACTTCCTATATCCGTCTTGTCGCAGTGGACGGCCGTGTGCAAATGCACTTTTCTGCCAATGCGACCTGTTTCGTGTTATTCCTTTGAATATCGGAATAACACGAAATTGACGGGGCAAGTCCCTACTTTTTCCAATTTACCTTTATTATATCACTTTTATTTTCATTTTGCAATGATTCAAACTATTTTTTGCAGCCTACAAAATAGCACGCTCTTTAATTTTCGTCTACGTAATAGAACGTATCGTCGGAACGGCGCTTTACTTTTTTAAAATTGCCGATGGTTTCGTTCACCGTTTCCACAAAAGCGAACGTATCCGGATACTTTTTGATGATATTTTCAAAATCCACAATCTGATGCCGGCTGACAACGCAAATGATGACGTCGCGTTCCGTGTTGCTGTACACGCCCGTGCCGATCATCTTTGTGGCGCTGTGTTTGAGTTTTTCCACGATTTCCTTATCGATTTCTTCCGCGTGCCGCGTGATAATCAAAAATTTATACGCCGACTTCACGCCCTGCAGACTGCGGTTTGCCATAAACGACGAGATGAAACTGTACAGAACGCACATGCACACGGGCTTGTAATTGCGGATTACGGCGCCCGTTTCCGGGTTGATATCGGTATAAACGAAATACGAAGAAATCGCCACGACGGCGTTCAACGCAAACAGTACCCATACGAAATTCAGGTTAGGAACCTTTTTATTGACGAATTTGGAAATGACGTCGGTACCGCCCGTGGAGCCGTTGCGACGGAACGCCATTCCGTACGCAAAGCCGCTGATGACGCCCGAAATAAGCACGGGATAGATGGTATCGGCGCCCCTGGCATCGTAACGGAAACTGCCGAGCGCGTTGGTTTTGCTGAGCAGTAGATATACGCCCGAATAAATGACGCAGTACGCGCCCGTTTTCAGCGCGAAATCTTTTTCCACAAGAAAGTATGCCAGCATGCAAAGCGGCATATTGATAATCAGCGACATATAGGCGAGATTCATTCTTCCGCCCGTAAGATAATCGATCATCGTAGCCACGCCGTTCAAGCCGGACGGCGCGAATTTATTCTGCACTACGAACAAATCGTAATTGAGCGCCATTAAAACAGCCATTGCCGCAATGACGGCGTAATCGGCAATTTTTGCCTTGCCTGCGCGTTTTTCCATCGACATTTTTTATTTTCTCCTGCAGTATAAGCCCGTTTCCGCCGCGCGGACGGGCGGTTGATTGAATTTATTTCGCCTCTTCGTCCTGCCGGCGGCGGAAGTTGCCCGATACCCCCGCCACTTCGGTGTAGTATACGAACGTATCCGGATATTTTTTGAGTATGTTTAAAAATTCGGGTATCTGCCGCAGGTTCACCACGGAAAAAATCACCGCGCTGTCGCTTTCCGTAAACATGCCCTTGCTTTCCACCACCGTGGCGCCGTGTTTTAAATTGTACAGAATTTCGCCGCGGATTTCTTCGGGGTGTTTGGTTACGATTTTAAATTCCACCGCGTTGCGCGAATCTTTCATGAACGCCGCCGCCACGCGTTCGTACACGAACATCTGCACCACCGAAAGCAGAATACTGTCCAACTGACGATACACTGCGTAGGAAATGAAAATGATGGCGTAAGAGATGACGGCGATTATCCTTTCCACGTTTAAGTACGGGCGGTTTTTCTGCACCATGCACGCCACGATGTCCACCCCGCCCGTAGACATGCCGATGCGAAGCAGCATGCCCATTCTGGCGCCCAGAATGATGCCCGAAAAGATGGCGGGAAGAAATCTGTCCGTTTCCGTATGATACTGATAAAAGCCGATTTTTCTGAGAATAATCAGAAACAGCGAATTTAAGACGGTGAACGCCAGCGTGCCGATAACGTACCGTTTTTTCAGAACAAACAGCGCGGCGATAAGAAGCGGCGCGTTGAGCATAAGCATATACCAGCCCGCGTTGAGCCCCGTGATTTTTTGCAGCATCGTGGCGACGCCGTCCATGCCCGCGGGCGCAAATTCGGCGGGGTACACGAACACGTGAAAGCCGAGGGCGGACATGATTGCCGCCAGCAGCACCGTAGCCGCGTCCAAACAAATGCCCTTCGTTTTTTTGCCGTCCGGGCGGAACTGTTTTGTGCCCGACGATTTGTCGCCGTCCGTCCGGTTCTGTTCGCCGACGGCGTTTTTTTCGTTTTCAGCCGACATATTTTTTCACTGCTCCCGTCCGTTCTCCCGCCTTGCGGGGAGAACGCGTTTATCATTATACGACTTTTCCGTGCGAATGTCAATAGCTTTTAAATACAGCCGCGAAATTTTTCCGCCGCGAAAAGCGCCGCCGCGCTTCACGTCAGTTATTTGTAAAAAGAGAGCGGAACGGAAAAAATTCCGTTCCGCCGCCGGGGCGTTTTTATGTTCTGCCCGTTTTTCAGTTTTTCCAGCGTGCGCGGGAATTTACCGCTCTTGCCCGCCGTTACGGCGTAATAATCGTCCGGTTCGTGTTCGTACGTTACGGCAAGCGTGTACGCGCTCATGCCGTCTTTATCGGCGAAAAGTTCGCGCACGCACTGCGCGCCGAGCGCGTCGGCGGAAGGCATGTGTACGTCGTCCTGCACGAACTCGGAAAAACGGTATTCGTTCCAGGACAGGTACGGGATTTTCCCTTCCGGAAGCACCTGAAGTTCGCCGTATTCGTTGACGGAATAATCCTTTTCCTCTTCGTAGACGGTTTGCAGATCGAAACTGCGGACGGAAACGATTTTTTTGACGGGATAAGCCAGTCGCTTCGGGCGGATTTCGCCAAGCGCGTTTTTTAAAATAAACGCGGTTTCGGCATACACCGTGTTGCCTTTCCACAGCGGCGACAGCCATTTTTGTAAATCGTATACCGTTACGTCGGCATTGTTCATAATCTTTCTCCCTGCATGCACGCGCCTTGTTTATTGTGTGCGTCGTTGCGTTTTTTTGAGTCGGTTTTGCTTCCCGGCGCGCGGACGGGCGCGACGATATTATTATAATGCGGGACAAGGCGTTTGTCAATAGGAAAAAACGCGACGAATTTAATTTTTCAGAGGCGAACAGCAAAAAATTAAGCGCAACAAAATTTGCCGCGTCGTCCTCTTTGCTTCCGGAACTCCGTTTGCCCGTGAAAAATTTTAGCGGACAATATGCCGATAAAATTCACATAGGTATCTTCGGCGCGAACGTTTCCCTTTCCTAAAAACCCGGCGCGCGTAAATACGCGCGCCGCAACTCTCCCGTAGCTTTAACCGCCCTCTTTCAACCGTCGCGAAAAATTTACTGCCCGCGGCTGAAATTATTGAACGCGGTTTCTATCGAACCGCTCACGATTTTGCTCACCCTGTCGGTAATCGATTCGGGACTTTCCCGCATATCGTTTCTGATCCACTCCAGCAGCACGCCCACAAACGCGTACTTATAAAAATCGGCGATGTATTTCTTGTTCTCGTCCCGCACGGTATAATTTTTCGCCTTTTCGTCCACCACGTTTTTCAAAAGAGGATACACCAGACGATACAAATACTGTTCCAGAAGTTCCAGCGAAACGGAACGATAAATATTCTCGATAAAAGTCTTATCCTCTTTCGCCAGATAAAACACCGCCAGAAACCCCTCCTGCCAGGTAGCGTACGTGCGGTTTTCTTTCAGCACCTTTTCGGTATCTTCTATGCACGTCCACTCCACAAGATCGTAAATATCCTGAAAATGGTAATAAAACGTCTGGCGGTTAATGCCGCAGTCGTCCGCAATATCCTGCACCGTGATTTTATTCAGTTTCTTTTCGCGAAGCAACTTTTTCAAAGACGCGGAAATCGCCCGCTTGGTAATATCGCTCATGATTTTCAGCCCTGTGCGCCGCCGGAGTTTCCCGCGGCGCCGCCCCGTTCAATTTTCAACGCCGTAAGTATACCATTTTTTTTATAAAAAGTCAAGCGCCCGAAGAGCCGTCTTATTTCCCGTTTTTTCGCTTGTCCTCCGCCGCCCCGCGGCTCCCGTACATGCCGCGCCCCGCGCGAATACGCAAGATAACGGCAAAACGAACCTGTCCGCCCGACGCCCCATCGCAATAAATCGTACTTATTTCGTATTCTTCCGTCGGAATCGATTGACATTTCGCGCCGTTTCGTATAAGATAATATTCGTATGAGAATCTACAAAGTTTCCGCCATAGCCGCGGCAACTTTTTCGGGGGAAAGAATTTTACCGGGAAGAATATGGTTAAAAAAACAACGAAAAAATTTTTATTAAGTCTGTTATGCGTCTTTCTCGCGCTGCTCACCGTCGTCATCGGCTACGCGGCGTACGTGCTCCTTTCCTATTATCGGCTGGAAGATTATATCGTTCTTCCCGTGTCGGCGGCGCGGGCGGACGCCGAGGAAAGCGGAAAAGCGGACGTTCCCTGCCGCGTTACGGCGCTGAAAACGGAAACTTCCTACACGGCAACCACGTTCAATATCGGGTTCGGCGCGTATACGCCCGATTTCACGTTTTTTATGGACGGCGGCAAGCAATCGCGCGCGGCAAGCAAAGAAAGCGTGGAAACGCACGTAAACTCCGCTTTGAATACCATCAAAGAATTCAACCCGGATTTCGCGCTGTTTCAGGAAGTGGATACTTCCTCCACGCGCAGTTACCACGTTAACGAAAAAGAAACGGCGCAAAACGCTTTTTCGGAATACGCAAGCGTTTTTGCCGTCAATTATCATTCGGCATATCTGATGTATCCGCTTCATGAACCGCACGGAAAGTCTAACAGCGGCATTCTTACGTTCTCGAAAAACGGCTTTTCGTCGGCGCTCCGCCGTTCTTTGCCGATTGCGGACGATATGAAAAAACTGCTCGATCTCGACCGCTGCTATTCGGTATCGCGCATCCCCACGGAAAACGGAAAAGAATTTCTTTTGTATAACGTGCACACGTCCGCCTACGGCGGATCGGACGAAATCCGCGCGGCGCAGATGACCATGCTGTTTTCCGACATGCAGGCGGAATACGCAAACGGCAACTACTGCGTGGCGGGCGGAGATTTCAATCATGATTTCACGGGAACGTCCATCAAAGATATCAACGGCGAAGAGGGAGAAACGGCGTTCGGCTGGGCGCAGCCCTTCCCCGCGGAACTGCTTCCCGCAAACGTGCACCGCGCCACCGATTACACCAACAAACGGCAGCTGCCCACCTGCCGCAACTGCGACGTGCCCTACAAAGAAGGCAACTACACTTTAATCGTAGACGGCTTTTTATTTACATCCAACGTGCGCGTGGAGTATATCGAAAACGTACAGAAAGACTTTGCCGATTCCGATCACAACCCCGTCGTCATGAAATTTTCTCTGATTGCATAATCTTCCCTTGCTTTCCCCTTTTTTGCATTTTCACTCCAAGAGAAAATGCGAAAAAACTACGGTAGCGGGAATTCTTATTGCGTTGCCGTAAAGGCTATCTCGGCGAACAGAGCGGCGAGCATAAGCGAGCCGAGAGGACATATCCGAAATACAAGCCTTATATTGCGCCGCCATAAAAAATACAAGCCTTCCCGCTATGGGAAGGCTTTTTCGTTTTCCGTTCTCTCAATACAATTCGTCCGGCGCCGTCGCCGCGTCGCGCGCTTCCGCCGCCCGCTTCGAAAAACGGCACCCGCAGTAATTCTGGCGGTACAGCCCGAACTGCTTCGAAAGCTCCGTGCTCCTTAAATACCCGCCTTTTTTCTTAAAATCGGAAGGCAGAAATTTCACGCCGTACTTTTCTTCCGCTTCCGCCCCCAATTCGTTCAGCCACGCCGCGTTTTTGTACGGACTCACCGAAAGCGTGCTCGCAAAATAATCGAATTTTTCCTCCGCCGCCCGCTCCGCCGTTTTAAAAAGGCGCAATTTATAGCACTCATAGCAGCGCGCGCCGCCCTCTTTGCAATTTTCTCTGCCGCGCGCGATTTTTTCGAACGCCCCGCAATCGTAATCGCAATCGATAAACTCCGCCCAGCCTGTTTCGCGCAAAAAACGAATCTGTTCCGCTTTCCTCTTTTCGTACTCTTCTTTCTCGTCGATGTTCGGGTTATAATAAAACACCGTAACGCTTAAAAAATCCTTTAAAATTTCCAGACACGCCGAAGAACACGGCGCGCAGCAGCTGTGCAGAAGCAGCCTCGCCCGCGCGGCGCCCGTCTCTTCTTCCGCCTTCCTTTTTTCCAGTTCCCGCCGCATCACGGCGTCGTAATTCACCGCATTTTTTACCTTTTCGCTCATACCGATTCCTATATAAAACGCCGCGGCTTCCCCGCGCGAAAAAATCACGCGGAAAAACCGCAACCTCCGTATCGCTTTGTGCGTTCCGTTTTTTGCCGGCACCCCTTCGTCGCGCCCGGATGAACAACGTCCGTTCCTTCCTCCCGAAGTATTTTTCAGGTCGTCCGAAACTTCTTTTTATAGCCCGAGTTCCGTTCTCGTTTTCGTGGAAAGCCACCCGCAGGCAACCGCGCCGGGCCCTACGTGCGCGCCGATGGAAGGTCCCATAATGTAAATTTCCGGCTTGATACCCATGGCTTCCTCCACGCGCTTCGCCATTTCTTCCGCCGCTTCCTCGTTATCGGTATGTACCACCACGATTTTCTTCTTCTCGTCGGGCGGAGCGATCGTCATCTTTTCCAGCGTATACGCATAAACGCGCTTCATGCCCTTCACCTTGTCTATCGTTTTCAGCTTGCCGTCGTGGTCGAACGTTAAAATCGGCTTCACGCCCAGCATCGAACCGAACACCGCCGCCGTCGCCGAAACTCTGCCGCCGCGCTGCAGATAGAAAAGGTCGGTGGGGATAATCGTGCAAAGAATACGATTCCGCGCGTCCGTCAGATACTCGTACGTTTCCTGCATCGTCTTGCCTTCGTCGCGCATGTCGCACGCCAGCGTAACCAGCATTCCCTGCAGAATCGTGGCGCCGAGCGGGTCTACGGAAACCATATTGAAATCGGGATATTCCTTTTTCACTTCTTCCGCCGCCTGCTTCGCCACCTGCGTGGTGCGCGCCAGCCCCGAAGAAATGGAAAAATGCAGAACGTCTTTCACGCCCGCCTTCGCCATGGCGGTAAAATGCGACACGTGCGCTTCGTAATTGAGCATCGCCGTGCGCGGCATGTATTTATTCCGTACTTTATTATAAAAATCCACGTACTGCGAATATTCCGAAAAATTATCGAGGTATTCTTCTATTTTGCCGTCCTTTTCAAACGAAAACGAAAGCGGCGCAAACCATATATCTCTTTTTTTCCGGTAATCCTCGTACAAATCCGCCGTAGAATCCGTGGAAACTTCAAACAAACGCATTGTTTTTCTCCTTTTTTTCTCCTTTGTACGGAAAAATACCCCGCAAAAGGCATTTGTCATAATAAAACATTACAAATAGATTATACCATACATTTTCGGCGTTGTCAATATTTTCACCCGCGTTTCCCGCGATATTTTTTCCATCCCGCGGGTGCGTCGCGCATAGCCGCCTACGCCGAGCGGCGTTCCTTCCCTTGCGCTCTCTTCGATTATAGCATATTTTTTCCTCTGTAGCAAGCCTTTTTTCCAAAAATTGCCCGCATAAAATGCGAACAAATGTTTGACTTTTCTTTTGCCGCGTGCTATAATAACGGCAGAAACACAAGGAAGCGAAAAATCGATGATCGAAGAAGAACGGCTGAAAATTTTAACGGAAGGCGCGAAGTACGACGTTTCGTGTTCCTCTTCCGGCTCGCGGCGGAAAAACGAACCCGGCGGCTTAGGCAACGCCGCGTTCGGCGGTATATGCCATTCGTTCGCGGCGGACGGCAGATGCATCTCTCTTCTGAAAATTTTAATGTCCAACGATTGCGTTTTCGATTGCAGGTACTGCCCCAACCGCCGCAATGCCGACGTAAAACGCGCCACGCTTACGCCCGAAGAAATCTGCGAACTCACCGTCGGTTTCTACCGCCGCAATTATATCGAGGGCTTGTTCCTGTCGTCGGCGGTGTATAAAAGCCCCGATTACACCATGGAACTTCTGATTCAAACGGCGGAACTGCTGCGCCGTAAATACCGCTTCAACGGGTATATTCATCTCAAAGGCATCCCGAAAGCCGATCCGCTGCTGGTGGAAAAGGCGGCGCTTCTGGCAGACAGAATGAGTTATAATTTAGAACTGCCGGGCGAAGAGAGTTTAAAAAGACTCGCCCCGCAGAAAACAAAAAAATCGCTGCTTCTGCCCATGGGGCAGCTGGCGCAAGGAAAAAAGGCGTTTGCTTCCGGGCGGCGGCTGATCGGGGCACAGCAAAACGAAAAGCCCCGTCTGCTTACGGTTTCGGGGCTGCAGAACGCGCAAAGCGAAACGGCGGCAACGGTATTCCGCGCGGCAAAGCGCCCCTTGTACCTGCCCGCGGGGCAAACCACGCAGATGATCGTAGGCGCCTCGCCCGAACGCGACGGCAAAATTCTGCGACTTTCGGGCGCCCTGTACCGCAAGTTTTCGCTGCGGCGAGTGTATTTTTCCGCCTATCTTCCCGTGGTGAACGATCCGTCTCTTCCGTCCGTCGGCGAAAAGCTTTTGCGCGAACATCGGTTGTATCAGGCGGACTGGCTGATGCGCTACTACGGTTTCGCGCCCGAAGAAATCGCGGACGAAGACGAAAATCTGCCCGTGGAATACGATCCGAAATGCGCGTGGGCGCTACGCCATCCGGAAAATTTCCCCGTGGAAGTCAACCGTGCCGATCTTGCCTCGCTCCTCCGCGTTCCGGGCATCGGCGTGCGCTCGGCGAACAAAATCATTGCGGCGCGGCGGCATACAAAACTCACGTACGAAGATCTGAAAAAAATGCGCGTGGTATTAAAGCGCGCGCGGCATTTTATTACGGCTTGCGGAAAATTCTACGGCGAAGAAAAGGAAGAACGCGTCAAAGCCCTGCTTTCCGCGGCGGAGGTATCGGAGAGCGCCGCACAGCTTTCCATGTTCTCCGCCGACGCGCTTATCGGCGCCCCGCCCGCCGCGCTGCTTTCGGGCGCCAACGCCGCCGCAATGCCCGGTTTCACGGGCGCGCGCACCGATCTTCCCCCGAACGAAACGCAGAAAAAATTGCAGCTATCCACACCGGAAATCCGTCGCTCGGTACTCACGGGCGAATTGTAACCCGTCCGCAAAGACAGCTCGGCGGCTTGTTCCTTGCAGCGCAGGGAGATGAGGGGGCTGTTGCAAAAAGCAAATTGCGATTCGACGGCGCAAGATAAGGAGTTTCAAAAAAATGTTTCGTACGATATTCATTACAGACGGCAGCGAAGCCGCGTTCTACGCCGCGGTTTTCCGCGCGTGGCAATGCCCGTCGGCACATATCGATTCGGCAAAAAACTTTCAGCCGCTCATCACCGACGAAATCAAACCCGTATCGCAAACGGAAGAAGAAACGGAGGAACAGGCACGGCGGGTAAAGTCGGCGCTTTTGCAAATCGATGCGCGCGCCGTTTCCGAAATCCGCCATATCCTTGCAAGCGGAAATATTCAGAAAGAACAAATCGCGTATCTGTATCTGAAAGAAATTTTTCGTTACCGCGCCCCCGCGCGCGATAAAACGTATCTCGGCTGCGTACGCGCCGCCACGGACGTGCTGCACGCCATCGGCAAAGAAATCGAACATTTAAAAGGGTTTATCCGCTTCCGCGAAACCGCGGCGGGCGTATATTATGCCGCTTGCGCCCCGGATAACGATATTCTGCCGCAGCTTGCCCGCCACTTTATCGGCAGACTTGCCTGCCCGTTTATCCTGCACGATATCTCCCGCGCCTACGCGCTTTGTTACAACGGCGCCTCGGTGGCAAAAATCGAAGCGGCGGAAGCCGACGTTCCTCTTTCCGCTTCCGAAGAAGAATTTGCCGCGCTGTGGGCAAGCTATTACCGGAACGTAGCCATCCGCGCCCGCACGAATCCGAAGCTGCAGGATCGGCTCATGCCCCGCAGATACCGCAAATTCATGCCGGAAACATAAGGCCGGTACCCCGCGCCGCCCCTCCCTTTATAGAAAAGTTCCGGATGATGCAAAAACGCACCCACGTTTTCAAGGTGCGTTTTTTGTTTGGTTTTGCTTTATTTGCATTCTCTCGCCGACGAACAAACAGAAGAACGACCGGGAATTACCCGGTCGCTCTTTTACGAACTCGCAGTTTTACGCTGTTTGATTTCATATTTTTGAAATCCCCCGGGCGTATCTGACATTTGTAGTGCCTTTCAAAAGGCTCCGCGCCCTTTTTTACGGTTTATTTTCCGCTCAGTGCGTCAGGAAGAACATCGCGAGGAACAGCGCGGTAATCACCCACGTGCCCGCCTTTACTTCTTTTACGCGTCCCGTAAACGTTTTGATGACTACGTACGAAATCAAGCCGAACGCAATACCGAACGAAATATTATACGTAAACGGCATCATCGCCATCGTCAGAAACGCCGGCACCGCCACGGAAACGTCCGACCAGTCGACGTCTTTTACGCTGCCGATCATCAGTATGCCCACATAGATGAGCGCCGCGCCGTAAGCGTACGCGGGAATCAGTTTCGCAAGCGGTGCCAGGAACAGCGCCAGAACAAACATACCCGCGGTAACCAGCGAAGTCATTCCCGATTTACCGCCCGCGGCAACGCCCGCGGAAGATTCCACAAACGTGGTTACGGTGGAAGTACCCAGCGCCGCGCCCGTGCAGGTGGCAATCGCGTCGGCAAGCATGGCTTTGTTCATATTCGGCACTTCAAGTTCGCCGTTTCCGTTATCCACAAGCAGGTTGCCGCCGCGGCAGGCGCCGTACAGCGTACCCATCGTATCGAACATGTCCACCATGCAGAACGCCAGCGCCGTGGTAATAAACAGCATGATCAGTCCGCCCACGGAGTGGTTTTCACCCGCAAGATACGCCGAAAAATCGAACCCTTCGGTGAACACTTTGCCGAACGTTTCTTTGGCAAACGAAGCAAACGGCTTGAACGGGTTCAGAGAAAGCGTTTCCGAAAATCCCGCGTAGAAATCTTTCACCGTGAAGCCGAGCAGATAGTAAAGCACCGTGCCGCCCAGAATTCCGTACAGAATTCCGCCCTTTATTTTCTTCTGCGAGAATACCGCAATCAGAAGCAGCGAAATCACCGCCACAATCAGCGGCATCACGTCCGCCCATTTCGCCCCGCCGAACAGGTTGAACGAAGCCAGCGTTACGCCTGTGGAAGAATCGGGAATCACCAGTTTCGCGTCCTGCAAACCGAGAAACGCGATAAACAAGCCGATGCCGGCGGGAATCGCTTTCTTCACTGCGGGAGGAATCGCTTCGAATACGATTTTGCGCAGTCCCGTTACCGTAAGCAAGATGAAAACAATGCCGTCAAGCAAGACGAATACCAGCGCGTTCGCATAAGAAAATCCCAGCGTGAAACACACCGTGTATACGAAAAACGCGTTCAATCCCATGCCGGGTGCCTGCGCCAGAGGCAGATTTGCAAGCAGCCCGATTAAAATCGTGCCGACAATCGCCGAAAGCGCCGTGGTAACGTACATCGCGTCAAACGAAACGCCGTCCAGCGCGGAGAACATCCCCGAATTGACGATAAGAATATACGCCATCGCGAGGAAGGTGGTCAGGCCCGCCACCGCCTCGGTTTTCAGCGAAGATCCCTTCGCTACGTAGCCGAATTTCTTATCGAGAAACGGCTTTTTTGTTTGTGCTTCGTTGTTTTCCATTTTGTCTCCTTTGTACAAAAATTTTTTTCCGGCTCCCCCGGAAAGGGAAGCCGTTATTGCTTTATTTCTCCTCGCCGTCGTCCGAAGTTTCGGTTTCCTCGCCGTCGTCTGCGGGTTCGAACGTAGCTTCTTCGCCCGTTTCTTCCGCGTCGTCGGCTACGGCGTTGCGTTCCTCTTCGGGCAATTCGGTTTCTTCGGGTTCGGCAACTTCCGCGTCGTCCTCGCGCTCCGTTACGTCCACCGTAGCCACAAGCGAATCTTTCACGTTCATCACGCGTACGCCCCGGGAAGCTCTGCCGATCCTCGAAATGCTGTCCGCATGCATACGGATGATGGTTCCGGCGGTGGTGATAATCATAATATCGTTCTCGTCCGTTACCTGCTTCATCGCCACAAGCTCGCCCGTCTTTTCGTTGAACGTGCCCGCCTTGATTCCCTTGCCGGCTCTGCCCTGAACGCGGTAATCTTCCACGTTCGTGCGTTTTCCGTATCCTTTCGCCGTCAGCGTAAGAATATCGTAATTCTCATCCACCACCAGCATATCCACCAGCTCGTCGTTCTCTCCGAGGCGCATCGCGCGTACGCCCGCCGCGGTTCTGCCCATCGCGCGGATGTTGCTTTCGTGGAAGCGGATGCACTTGCCCGAACGGCTGGCAATCAAAAGTTCGTTGTCGCCCGTGGTAAACTGCACGGAAATAATTTCGTCGCCCTCGTTCAGTTTCACCGCAATCTTGCCGTTCTTCATGATGCGCGAATATTCGTCCGTCGTCGTCTTTTTAATCAGCCCTTTCTTGGTGGCGATTACGATATACCCGTTGCCGTCCTCTTTCTTCGGCAGCACGGCGGCAATCTTTTCGCCCTGATCCAGCCCCACAACGTTCACCACGGCTCTGCCGCGCGAAGTGCGGTTTGCTTCGGGAATCATATACCCCTTGATGGAATACACCTTGCCGAGCGACGTGAACAGCAGAATATCGTCGTGCGTGCACGCGATGAACATCTTTTCCACGTAGTCCTCGTCCTTGGGTTTATGCGCCGTAATTCCCATACCGCCGCGGTTCTGCGCCTTGTATTCCGTTACTGGCAACCGCTTGATATAGCCGGAATGCGTCAGCGAAATCACCACGTCCTCTCTGTCGATTAAATCTTCGTCCTCTATCGAACCGAAGTCCACCGAAATTTCCGTCTTTCGCGGCGAAGGGTAGCGATTCTTGATGTCCGTGAGGTCGTTTCTGATAATCGCCATCACGCGGCTTTCGTTGGCTAATATATCCTTTAAATCGAGAATCGTGGCTTCCAGCTGCGCCAGTTCTTCTTTCAGCTTCTCCACTTCGAGGGAAGTCAGACGCTGCAAACGCATTTCCAGAATCGCGTTCGCCTGCTTTTCGTCCAGTTCGAACGTCGCCGTCAGGCGTTCCACCGCCACGTTTTTATCCGCCGATTCCTTGATGACTTTAATCACTTCGTCGATATTCGCAAGCGCCAGCACAAGTCCTTCCACGATATGCGCGCGCTCTTCCGTTTTGTTGAGTTCGAAGCGCGTGCGGCGGGTGATGACTTCTTTCTGATGCGCCAGATAATATTGCAGAATTTCGCGCAGATTCAGCGTTTTCGGCTCGGTGCCGTTTTCCACAAGCGCCAGCATAATCAAGCCGTCCGAAACCTGCAGATTCGTCTTTTTATACAGCGTGTTCAAAACCACTTGCGCGTTCGCGTCTTTTTTCACTTCGATCACGATGCGCATACCCGTTCTGTCCGATTCTTCGCGGATATCGGAAATGCCTTCCAGTCGCTTGTCGCGCACCATATCCGCAATCGTCTTGATTAAAACGGCTTTGTTCACCTGATACGGGATTTCCGTTACCACGATGCGCTGGCGGGCATTGCCGCCCGTGCCGTATTCTTCGATTTCGCACTTCGAACGGATGATGATTTTGCCCTGCCCCGTCTGGTACGCTTTTTTGATGCCGCTTCTGCCCATAATCACGCCGCCCGTAGGAAAGTCGGGCGCCGGAATATATTCCATCAGCTCGTCCACCGTAATATCGGGGTTGTCGATCATCGCGATGGTGCCGTCGATTACTTCGGCAAGATTGTGCGGCGGAATGTTGGTAGCCATACCCACGGCGATACCGTCCGAACCGTTTACAAGCAGGTTGGGAAAGCGCGAAGGAAGCACAACGGGTTCCTCTTCGCTGCCGTCGAAGTTGGGAATGAAATCCACCGTTTCTTTATCGAGATCTTTCAGCATTTCCGCGGCAAGCTTGGTAAGGCGAGCTTCGGTGTAACGCATAGCCGCGGCGGGGTCGCCGTCCACGCTTCCGAAGTTGCCGTGCCCGTCCACCAGCGGGAAATTGATGGTGAAATCCTGCGCGAGGCGCACCAGCGCGTCGTACACCGAGAAATCGCCGTGCGGGTGGAATTTACCCATACAGTCGCCCACGATACGCGCGCACTTTCTGAATGCCTTGTCGTTATACAAGCCCATTTCGTGCATCGAATACAGAATTCTTCTGTGCACGGGCTTGAGGCCGTCTCGCACGTCGGGAATGGCGCGCGATTTGTTTACCGCCATCGCGTAGGCGATGAACGAACGCTTCAGTTCGTCGTCCACCTCCATATCGATGATTTTCGTCATTTCGAGAGTCTTTTTAAACTCTTCGGTCAATTCGGGACTCGTTTCTCTTTTAGCCATTTCTTTTTATCTCTCCTGTACCCTTAAATATCGAGATCGGTTACCAGCGACGCGTTCTCTTCAATGAACTTTCTGCGAAGTTCGGGGCTTTCGCCCATCAGCATGGCAAACATCTTGTCCGCTTCCGCCGCGTCCTCCATGGTAACGCGCACCAGCGTACGGCTGGAAGGATCCATCGTCGTCGTCCACAGCTGCTCCGTGCTCATTTCGCCGAGACCTTTATAACGCTGATATTCCACTTTCGAAGTCGCCTGCGCGTCAAACGCCACCTTTTCTTTTTCGGAATAGAGGTACGAATCCTTGCCCTTGTAAGTTGCCTTGTAAAGAGGCGGCAGCGCCGAATATACATGCCCGTGTTCGATTAAGGGGCGCATATAACGGAACAGGAACGTGTACAGAAGAATACGGATGTGCGCGCCGTCCACATCGGCATCGGTCATCGAGATAATGCGGTCGTAACGGAGCTTGCTCTCGTCGAAATCGTCCAGTATGCCGCAGCCGAACGCCGTAATCATCGCCTTGATTTCCTCGTTTTCGAGAACGCGGTTGAGCCGCACCTTTTCCACGTTTAAAATCTTGCCGCGAAGGGGCAGAATCGCCTGAAATCTTCTGTCGCGCCCCTGTTTCGCCGTGCCGCCGGCGGAATCGCCCTCTACGATATAAATTTCGCAGAGTTCCGAACGTCTGTCGGAGCAATCGGCAAGCTTTCCGGGCAGCGTGGAGTTTTCCAGCACGCCCTTTCTGCGCGTCAGATCGCGTGCCGCACGCGCCGCGTCGCGCGCTTTCTGCGCCGTTAAGCAGCGCATTACCAGTTCTTTCGCGGCGCTCGGATTCTCTTCCATAAACGCGCTTAAATGCTCGGTAACGCACTGGCTTACAAACGAACGGATGAACGAATTGTTCAGTTTGTCTTTCGTCTGCGATTCGAACTGCGCGTTTACGAGTTTTACGGAAACCACCGCCGTGATGCCTTCGCGCACGTCCTCGCCGGAAAGCTTGTCCGATTCTTTCATCAGCCCCGCTTTCTTGCCGTAATCGTTGATTACTTTGGTCAGCGCAAGGCGCAAGCCCTCTACGTGCGTGCCGCCGTCGATGGTATTTACGTTATTCGCGTACGAATAAATCACTTCGTTGTACGATTCGTTGTACTGAATCGCCACTTCGCACATCGTATCGCCGTCCGCCTCTTCGAAATACAAGGGCTGCGGGAACAACAGCTGTTCGCGGGAAGCGTTCAGATCTTCCACGAACGAACGGATGCCGCCTTCGTAGCAGAACGAATCTTTCTTTTCCTGCCCCGCGCGCTTATCTTCCAGCGTAATGCGAAGCCCCTTGTTCAGATACGCCAGCTCGCGCAGACGGATTTTCAGCGTGTCGTACACAAAATCGGTGGTTTCGAAAATTTCTTTATCGGGAAGAAAAGTTACTTTCGTGCCCGTTTCCTCGGTATCGCCCACCACCTGCACGCTGCGCTGCGGCACGCCGCGGTTGTACACCTGCTTGTAAATGTGCCCGTTCTGATATACTTCCGCTTCCAGCCATTCCGAAAGCGCGTTCACCGCCTTTACGCCTACGCCGTGCAAGCCGCTCGATACCTTATACCCGGAATCCCCGCCGAACTTGCCGCCCGCGTTCACTTTGGTGAATACTACTTCCAGCGTGGAAATTCCCTCTTTCGGGTGAATCTCCACGGGGATGCCGCGCCCGTTGTCGCGCACGGTGCAGCTGCCGTCGGAATTGATGGTTACTTCGATGTGCGTGCAGTATCCCGCCAGCGCCTCGTCGATAGAGTTATCCACAACCTCGTGCACAAGGTGGTGCAGCCCTTTCGCATCGGTGGAGGAAATATACATGCCGGGGCGTTTTCTGATGTGTTCCAAGCCGTCGAGAACCTGTATTTGTTCCGCGCCGTACTCGTTTTCTACTTTTTCCGCCATTGTCGTTTGTTTCTCCTTGTCATTGTTTTCTCTTTGATGTTTTGCTTTGTTACAATATCGCCGGCTTGCGCGCTCGTATGCGTGTGCGCGCGTCGAATATTATATGCCGACAAACTAATTATAACATATCCTCCGGAAAAAGTACAGCGATTTTCCGCAATAAATCCGATTTGCGGAAAAATTTTTCTTTTTACGAAAAAAGCATAGAGCGCCGCTTTACCGCGCATAATTTTTGTATGAAGTATCAACGCGACGGGGCTTCTCTTTGCCCCTCCTGCAACGGAAAAATGCAAATTTTAAAATCGTACTACTGCCCGGACTGCGGCGATCGCGTATGCGAGGCGTGCGCAAAGAAAAACGGCGGACTCTGCCGCCGCTGTTATTCGCCGCTCTGCCGTTTGAGTTAAGGCAAAACTTCCGCTTTTTCAAAGGCTGCTCAAAAATTCGTCGAGCAGTCTTTTTTGCTTTTCGTTATCGGTTTAGGCGTATGCCAACAAGCCCACGCTACGATTGCATTTTTTGTTTTTCCACCTATAAATAGCCATAAAGTAAAAACAAATTTTAGTCCATTTTTATTACTCTATATATATCATAAGGGATTGAAGTTTTTACAAATATATGATATAATATATACAAATATCCTTTTATGAGGTGGTTCTATGAGCATAGACTCTAAAACTGTGTGGAATAATATTGTTCAGCGTTATAATAAAAAGAAATTTTTAGAGGAATACATTATACAAAAAGAATGGGAGGATATATTTGAAAGACTTG